>OFMT01001212.1_pt1 | contig 19500 bp, 20 predicted proteins | sample 1541891 | NCBI WGS metagenome assembly OFMT01 (sample SAMN04209230, study PRJEB22552) | human gut metagenome | biome: gut; material: feces | host: Homo sapiens | place: USA: Oklahoma | reverse complement strand
AAAGGCAGGGGATTCTTGGATACAAACGATACTTGCCTACTAAAATAGCAGGTCTCTAAAAAATATCAATATTTTTTAGAAATTTTTATTATTTTTTTACATTTACTTCATTATCCTTTAAAATATACCATTTATAATAAAAGCATATCAGTTAGGAAATAGCACCTCTGGTTATTAGATACATTTGTAGAAGAAGAAGACTTGCTATGCGTGGTAGCTTCTATCTTCTACAAAATTAACTCCATTTTGAGGTAATAATTATGACAGATTTTAGTAATGTTTTCTTAATCAGTGATATGGATGGCACATTAATTAATTCTAAATCGCAAATTTCCACTATTAATAAATATGCTTTAAATGAATTCACTAAAGCCGGTGGTACATTTGCAGTAGCTACTGGAAGAACCCTCCACAGTTGTAAACAATATATTCCAGAGCTTCCTATAAATGCACCTAGCATATTTTATAATGGCACAATCTTGCAAGACACGAATAATAATGTAGTCTTAAAAACATTATCACTGCAAACAAAAATTCTTTTCAATTTTCTCAAACAATGTTTAATTCATTGTCCTAACACTTGTATAGAACTTCATACTAAAGATACTTTTCACATTATCACTAAAGAAGAATTTGATGACCCTGTTATCAAACGTGAAAATTTATCTTATATCAGAAGTAATCTAGATGACCTTTATGATTTAGATATCTTAAAAGTCCAATTCTATACAACAAATACTCATACGATATCATGGCTCCATATTTTCGCCAAATCTATGGAGATGGATAAAATTGCCAAATATTTTACTTCTTGGTCTAGTTATTTTGAATTAATTCCTAAAAATGCTTCTAAAGGTATTATGTTGGATAATTTACGTAAAATGCCTATGTACAAGGATAAAATATTTATCGCTGTTGGTGATTTTGACAATGATATAGAAATGCTTCTCTTTGCCGACTACGGCATTGCTGCTCAAAATGCTACGCAAAATCTTAAACAAGTAGCAGACATCATCGGCGTAAGCTGTGATGAACACCTTCTTTTTCATGTTATCAACAAAATTATTCCTAATTTGGATAAACTGATGATAACAACTCTTCAAACTGCATAAGAAAAACCTTCTATGTATAGCCCTAACATAGAAGGTTTTTCTTTTTTTATCTATAAATTTATTTCACAGCAAACTCTTTATAAACCTGATATAGACGCTCTAATGCCCAATGAATATATTTTGTTGGACAAGCCAAATTCCAACGCTCAAACCCACTACCTGCTTTACCAAAAATATAACCTTCATCAAAATAAAGGCACGCTTTTTGGCGATTGCGCATTTCTAATTCTTCATTAGTTAAATTAAATGCTCTAAAATCAAGCCATAATAAATATGTCGCTTGAAGCTGTGTTATTTTCACTTGTGGAAAATACTCTTGCATAAAATCCATGATTATTTTTTTATTTGTATCAATGATATTTATGACCTCTGTCAACCATTCTTCGCCATATTCATAAGCTAAACGACAAGCTTCATAACTTAAAATACTACAAGCAAAATCTGCATCAGTTGCTTGTTCTGCTTTAAATAGATTGCGATAATTTTCATTAGCTATAAATACATTAGAAAGTTGCATACCTGCTAAATTAAATGTTTTACTTGGTGCTGTGCAAATAATTGAATGTTCTAATGCTTCTTTAGAAATCGTACCATAGGAAACATGTTTAAATCCTGGCATGATTAAATCAGCATGAATTTCATCTGCTACTACTAAAATATCATTTGTTAAACAAATTTCACTGATTTTGGTTAATTCTTCTCTTGTCCAAATGCGACCGCAAGGATTATGCGGACTACAAAGTATCAACATTTTTGTATCTATTGCTTTAGCTTTTTTTGTAAATAAGTCCCAATCAATATCATATGTCATACCATTATTAATCAAAGGTATTTCCACTAATTTTCTTTGATTGATTTCTATAGCTTTATACATAGGATAATAAACAGGTGTAAATAACATCACACCATCGCCTTTTTGCGTAAATGCTTTTACAGCAGTAAAAAAAGCATTTACTACACTATGTGTTTCTACAAGCCATTTTTCATCAACTGTAAAATCATGATGCTTTTGTTGCCATTTACAAACGCTTTCACGATATTTTTTATTCGTGCCTGCATAGCCTAAGATATTATCATCTATAAATGTCTTTAATCCTTCTGTGATTTCTGGGGCAAGTTTAAATTCCATATCAGCTACAGAAAAAGGAATTACTTTTTCATCTACTAAAGGATTATTTTTCATTTCCTGCCATTTTTGACTGCCAATGCCAAAGCGAGCATTAATATTTTCTAAATCGTATTTCATAAAATACACCTCTTTCATTTTTAATTATCATATTCCCCCATACCCCCATATAAAAATATTTTCACTTTCCTAAATTATAGCTTAATGCTTTGATATCCATGATTTTATTTTAATTTTTATTTCTATCCTATACATAGGCTTATATTCATCATTTATAAATAATATAATGATGGCAAATAATATTATTTATAAGGAGGATTTCATCATGCATATTCCTGATAATTATTTAAGCCCTTCCACTTGTGCTACTTTATTTGTAGCTATGACACCTATCTGGTACTATTCTATCCGCAAGATAAATAAAACTTTATCTGCTGATAAAATTCCTTTAATTGGTATAGGTGGCGCATTTGCTTTTATTTTGATGATGTTTAATCTGCCTATTCCTGATGGCACTACAGCCCACGCTGTCGGTGGAACACTCATTGCTTTACTGCTAGGGCCTTATGCCGCCTGTATAGCTATCAGTGTAGCACTTTTCATTCAAGCTATAATCTTTGGTGATGGTGGTATTTTATCTTTTGGAGCTAATTGTTTTAATATAGCATTTATTTTACCTTTCACAGGCTTTTTTATTTATAAAATTTTAAATAAAATTCATTTATCTCCGTTTTATCATAAATGCACTATTTTTCTATCTGCCTATATCAGTATAAATTTAGCCGCTTTTTTCACAGCTTTAGAACTTGGTATTCAGCCATTATTATTTGTAGATAATTTAGGTCAACCGCTTTATTGTCCGTATCCGCTTTGGATATCCATACCTGCCATGGCTTTATCTCACTTGACAATTGCCGGCATAGCAGAAGGTTTATTTACTTTATCTTTATATCTTTTTATCCTCAAGACATCTCCAAATATAATTTATGATTGCCAACAGATAAAATTAAATTCTATTTTTTCTTTATTAGCATTTTTAATTATCATTTCTCCACTTGGACTCATAGCTGAAGGCACTGCATGGGGTGAATGGGCTCCAGAAGAAATTTTAAATGATACTTCTTCGGGGGTTCCTCTTGGATTTATTCCAGAAAAATTATTAAATGGATTTAATTATGAAGCTTTTTTTCCTGATTATACTATGAGTGGGACAACTGATATTTTAGCTTATATAGCTTCAGCTATTATTGGTGTCGCTCTTTTAATCATTATCTTTAAAATACTGGGAAGTATTATTTATGCAAAAAAACAATCACTTTGATAATTCTGCTAAAATTCCTAAATGGCTTTTAACTACAGATGAGTACACACCCCCAAAGGATAAAGATAATTTTTGGCAAAAAACTTTATTTTCCATTACTACTAAATTAATTTTTCTTCGCCATCATAATTATCCCCATAAAAATAGTTGGCTAAATCCCAGTGAAAAATTATTACTCATTTTTTTCACCATAATTTTAATAAATTCTGCACAAAAAATATTTTTTCCTTTAATTATTTTAGCTTTTAGTCTAATTTATCTATCGACTTTAAATACAAAAATCATCATTTCTATATTAAAACCGACTTTGATATCAACTTTATTCTCTTTGATAATAATTTTACCTTCTCTATTACTAAATAATACTCGCCTTTTCTATCTGCCTTTTAAAATTTTTATAACTGTTCTTCTTTTAGCTTATATCGCTCAAACTATCCCTTTTTATAGACTAAGTAAAATTCTTCGCCTATTTCATATTCCTGCGATATTTATTTTAACCTTAGATTTAACATTAAAATACATCGTGATTTTAGGAGATACCATTACCAATTTATTAATTTCTCTAAAATTGCGCTCTGTAGGTAAAAATAAATTTAAGTATCAAAGTCTAGCTTCTATATCAGGCACTACATTTCTAAAATCACAGATTTATACCAAAGAAACATATCATGCTATGATATGTCGTTGTTTTGATGAAAATTACACGCCAGTTATTAAACATAAATTTAAATTAAAATATATTTGGCATACTATCGTAATTATCATTTATCTATTATTTTATTTTTTCAGTGAAGGATATTTTCTATGACACCAATTATAAATCTATCTCATATAAGCTATAACTATGAAGAAGTTTCTGCTTTAAATGATATCTCTCTTGAAATTTATGCCGGAGAATTAATCTTTTTTACAGGCCCTAATGGTTGTGGTAAATCCACTTTATTTAAACTTTTAAATGGTCTAATCTTTCCTACTAAAGGTGAATATTACTTTGATAATAAGAAAATCGATAAAAATACTTTGCAAGATAATATATTTGCTAAAAACTTTCATAAACGCATTGGTTATATTTTTCAAAATCCAGATGTGCAATTATTCAATGCTACAGTATATGATGAAATCGCCTTCGGCCCAAGACAAATGAATTTAAATGAAGATATCATTCATCAACGTGTAAATGAACTTTTAATTTATTTAAATATACAACATTTACAAGATAGACCACCTTATCATCTAAGTGGTGGCGAACAGAAAAAGGTGGCTCTTGCTGCAATCTTAGCTCTAAATCCAGATATACTTATGATTGATGAGCCTTTAAATGGGCTTGATAATAAGACTAGACAATGGTTTAAAGATTTTCTCATAGATTTTATCAAAGCTAATAAAACTATTTTAATTTCCACGCATGAACAAGAATTATTATCTCTGCCTCATAGTCGCATTATAAAATTCAATGATAAGATAAGCATACTATTTTAAATTAAAATCAACTAAAAAAGTGTTGTATATAGCCTAGACCATATACAACACTTTTATTATTTATGACTATATAAACACCATGGTTCTTCTGCCATATAATTGCCATCATTATAATAAGCAGCTCTAGCTCTACAGCCACCACAGCTGAATTTATATTTACATTTACCACAATTGCCTTCAAATTCAAAAGTACGCAATTTATTCAATACTTCGCTGTTTTTCCAGATTTCATCAAATGGAGTTTTGCGAACATCGCCAAGTTCCATATTTAAATAAGCACATGGCTGTACTTTTCCTCGAGGGCTGATTATGCAATAAGATGTACCAGCCAAGCAACCACGACGGAAACGAAGTTTCATGCCCATTTGGTCAGCTATACGCATAAATTGAGGTGCGCAAGTAGGTTTTAATTCGATATCCACTTCTTGCTGTTTTTTCATAATTCTTGTGATAACATCTTCATATTCTTTAGCGCGAAGTGTTTCTGCTTCGATATTTTTTCCTCTACCTGTTGGCACTAAAAAGAAAATATGGTGAGCTACAGCGCCTTCTTTAACGGCAAAATCTGTTAAAGCTTCCAATTCATGTTGGTTCCAATCCATCACTGTCGTATGAATTTGAAATGGCAACCCTACTTTACGACAATTTCTCATACCACGAACAGCGCCTTCCCAAGCATTAGGGAATTTACGGAAATTATTATGCTTTTCTGCATCCATGGAATCAAGAGAAATTCCCATGCCCATAGCGCCAGCATTTTTTAATTTTAAAGCCATTTCTTCTGTGATAAGCGTGCCATTTGTACCAAATACAGAGCGAAGACCTAATTTTGTAGCGTATTCCACAAGTTCTACGATATCTGGACGCATAAGTGGCTCTCCACCAGAAAAAATCATGATTTTAAAGCCAGCTTTAGCAATCTGTTCTAAAAGCGTTTTCGCTTCTTGCGTATTTAATTCTTCATCTGCTTTACAACCAGCATCACGATAACAATGGTCGCAAAACATATTACAAGCATTTGTTGTATTCCATGAAATAATCATTATTTTTCAGCTCCTGTAATACCAATTTCTTCATCAGTTAAATAACAAGAAGGGTCTGATTCCCAAAAATCTCCAGTGCGAGCTTCAGCACGTGTTCTGAAATTACCATTACAATTATCTAAGAATTTGCATTTACTGCAACGACCTTTTAATAATGGTTTTCTATCTTTCAATCCTGCCATAATAGGATTTGTTGTATCTTGCCAAATATCACCAAATTTACGTTCACGAACATTGCCAAAAGTATGGTGTTGTGTAAATTGGTCAGGATGTACATACCCAAGTGGGTCAACTTCGGCAAAAGCCATACCAGAACGGTTACCACCATTCATTGCGATATATTTTTTAATCTGCTGAGCAAGTTCATCTTTGCCTTCTTGAAGTGCTTTTAAATACATATATACACCATCGCAGTGATTATCTACAGTCAAGATTTCTTTTTTCAAACCACGTTCTTCAAAATCACGAGTGCGACGAATGATTATATCCATAGCACGGCGAGATTCTTCAGCTGTTACATCTTCATCCATCATTTGATTGCCACGACCGGAATATACTAAATGATAAAAGCATACACGATTGATATTTTCTTCTTCAATGAAATCAAAGATATTTTCTAATTCTTGGATATTGTGATGATTGATAGTGAAGCGAAGTCCTACGCGTTGGTCAACTGCTACACAGTTTTTGATACCATTCATAGCAGCTTCAAAAGCTCCAGCTTTTCCGCGAAATTTATCATTTACTTCACGAAGACCATCTAAAGAAATGCCCACATAACCTACACCAATATCTTTGATTTTGCGAGCTACTTCTGGTGTAATCAAAGTACCATTAGTAGATAATGTAGGACGTACACCTTTTTTCGCTGCATAGTCTGCAAGTTCAAAGAAATCTGGACGAATTAATGGTTCTCCGCCAGAAAATAATAATACTGGCACATTGAAATCTGCTAAATCATCAATGAATTGTTTTGCTTCCGCTGTAGTCAATTCATTTTGATATTTTTTAGCATCAGAACTCATATAACAATGGCGACATTTTAAATTACATGTACGTGTAGAGTTCCAAACTACTACTGGTCCCATGCCTTCTCTTACGCCATTTCTTGCTTTATGAGCATTATCTGTATAACGAAGAGAGTCTCCAAAATATTCTGTTGCAAATAATAATTTCGTTACGCTTATCAAGTTATTTCACCTATTCCTTATTTTAATTCTAGTTTATACAAGCAAATATTTATATATTCAATATATGTATAAGTAATTATGAACGACATTCACATTTACAATATATTTATAATAACAATATAAATGTTAAAGGTCAATAAAAAGCTTTTATAATAATTTTTCTATTTTGACCAAAAAAATATCTTTTTATCCCCATATATTCTACAGAGATAAAAAGATATTTACATCTTAATAATTTATTCTTTTTTTACCAGCGACTAAACGTTTTAAAGAATTTACTTCACGTGTAAGTCTATTGATAGCTTTTACTAAAGCAACTACTGGATTTGCTTGTTCTACAGTTTCTACTTTTTCCACTTTTTCTACTTTAGAAATGCTTTCTTCTTTTGCTTTAACTACTGGTTTTACTTCGATATTTTCTTTTTTCTGTACTGGTGTTTCATCTACATTTTGTACAATTTTACGAGGACGACCTCTTCTTTTCTTTGCTACTTGTTCATTTGCTTTTACTTGTGTTTCTACTTTTTCCACCTTAGTCTCCACTTTTGTTTCTACTGCTTTTTGTGCATTTTTAGGTGGACGACCTCTTCTTTTTTTCTGTGGTGCTTCTTCTTTTACTTCTTTTTTAACCACAGGTTCAGCTAATTTTATATTTTGCGCCATAGCAGCAATTTTATTTACACGTTTTTTTACTGTTTTTGCTTTATTTTCTGTAGTTTCTTGTGATACAACTTCTGGATTTTTACGAGGACGACCGCGTTTTTTCTTTGGCATATCCACTGTATATTCTTCTTTTTTTGTTTCTGTTACTGTTTCTACCACAGGATTTTTACGAGGACGACCTCTTCTTTTTTTTGTTGGTTCACTATTCATTATTTTTTCTTCCTTTGTTTCTACTGATATATTTTCTTTAGTATCTATGATTAATTGACCATCAGCATATAATTTTCTCCATCTTGCTGAAGCTCTTTCTATGCGTTTATTGCCTAAAATTGATGGGTCAAAACCTGCTTCAATAAAAATTTCTGTAGGTTTTTTCCCTGCTAAATAATTTTTTACATAATAAGATTTAAATGCTTCTGTATAAATAATTCTTGTTTTTTCTACTGACTCTACATTAGGGTTTTTACTGAGAATTTTTCTTTGTTCTTCGGTAAATACTTTTGCTGCCAATTCATTTCGCCTCTTTCATATGTATATATCTTATTTATAATCATAATATATACCATTGATAAATTCAATATATTATGCTAAAAAATCCCCCTAAAATTTTCCAATTAGTCCTAAAATAAGCCCTAATACACCAGAACCAGCCAAAATTTTTATAATTCCCACTTTTTTTCTAACAGCAATAAAAGCTACAATTAATACAAATAAACCTAAATAATCAATATCTGCTACATTTATTGGCATTTTTTCTGTATTGAACAAAGCTAAAAATATAAAACTCATACCAGCAGAACAAATTAATGCTACAACAGCTGGTCTTAAGCCATTTAATATACCTTTAATCACCCCAATATTTCCATATTTAAAAAATAATTTCGCTAAAATAATACCTAAAATAAACGATGGCGTTACAAATCCCAATGTTGCCACAATAGCACCTAAAAACCCTGCTACTTTCATGCCGACAAAAGTCGCTGCATTAATACCGATAGGACCAGGAGTCATCTGAGAAATTGTAAAAATATCTATAAATTCACTAATGCTAAGCCAGCCATGCACATCTATTACTTGTGCTTGAATTAGTGGCATAGAAGCATATCCACCGCCAACACAAAATAAACCTACTTGAACAAAGCTCCAAAATAATTCTAAATAAATCATGGTAAAAATCCTTTGCTATTTTTCTATCACTAAATTAATTATTTTAATTATATTTTTTATCCCGCATCAAAATTAAACCAATAATTCCATCAATAACGATTAAATACATTACATTTATATCCGTAAAAAAGCTCATACCAAAGGTAAAACAAATAATAAATAAGGATAATATATATTTTTTCTTTATTTCTTTTTTCAATAAATCGTAGGCTACATTGATAATCAATGCTGTAGCACCACATTGCATACCTTTTAATAGCAAATTCACATATGGATTTGTAGCAAATAAATTGTAAAAAATACAAATTAAAGATAAAGTGATAAGCGGTGGCAATACAGTAGCTAGTAAAGCTGTCAAAGTTCCTTTTACGCCACGCATTTTATATCCCAAAATTACAGCAGAATTAATCGCCACTACCCCTGGCATAGATTGAGCTATAGCTACTAAGTCTAAGGCATCTTTTTCTTTTATCCATTTATATTCATCGACATATTTTGCCTTCAATAGCGGTATGATTACAAAACCGCCACCCACAGTAAAAGCACTGATAATAAATGTGGATTTAAATAATTTCCAATAAAAAATCTCTGCCTTTTCCATTTCAACATTCCTTTTACATAAAATAAAGAAATCACTATTATCGATTGAATATACAATAATAGTGATTTCAAATTAACTTAAAATACCATTTAAAAAACAGCTTTAATTTCACCAATGATATCGCCACGATGATTTTTCAATACAGGTGGATACATTGACAATAATTTATTATATTCTTCTTCATTAATATAATTAAAATGTTTGAGCATTGCAATTACCATTGGAGTTACTGCTGCATAGCTTCCATCTTCGATTTTAAAAGCCATACCAGATTTTAATTCACGAGAAGCTAAGCAATATACTGCATCTGCACCAATTTTAGCCAATACACGTCCATTTGTTACTTCTGCTACTGCTTTATCAATTCTACCTATTCCAGAAACCATCTGCGGATATGCACACATAGCATCGCGAATTTTTATCGCAGCTTCTGTGTATTCGCCCCAATTTCCTTCTTCTGCATTCATCAAGCGAGCATAAGCATATGCCATTTTATCAAGTGGTAAATAAAATACAGGCACACCACAACCATCAATACCAATATCCAATTCATCTTCAGGAATACCAGCTGACATAGCTACTATTTGATGAATGATTTTTTGAGCTTCATGGTCTGGTTTTATATAATCTTCTACTGGTATATTCAACAACTGACAAAGAGCTATAATTGCTGAATGTTTACCAGAACAAGGATTATGCAATGCTGATGGTTTTAAATTATTTTTTACTAATTCTTTGAAAGCTTTTCCACTCATAGGACGAGCAGAACCACAGTTTAATACTTCCTCAGTTAAACCTAATTTATGCAAAATAGATTTTACTGTTTCTACATGAATATCTTCACCGCTATGAGAAGAAGCAAGTATTGCTAATTCTTGTTGTGTTAAATTATATTTTTCAACGCCACCTAATTTTACGAACTGTAATAATTGAAAAGGTTTCGCTGCACTGCGCCAAAACATTGGTAGGTGAGCATTGCCTACTTTATCAATAATATTGCCATCAACGCCAACACAAACAGCATCGCCTCGATGAATATTTTCTACATATTTTCCTCTTGTGTAATGTAATAATTCTACACTCATTTTCTCACCTCAATAATAAAATCTTTAGATTATCTTTTATCATACCATAGCACTTTATTTTTTTGTAGTAATTTATTGATTTTAAAATATCTAGCTTCTATAATTAATATGCATAGAAAAATTTTAAAAATGTGAGTTGAATGTAATGGAAATAGCTTTAATTGCTTTTTTAGCCTTTGTCATTGATTGCATAATTGGCGACCCTAATTCTAAATATCATCCCGTAGCTTTGATGGGAAAATTAATTGATATCCTCGATAAATTATTGCGCAAAGATAATGCTACTGAACCTACAAAATTAGTCTGTGGCTTTATTTTGGTGGCTATATTATTGAGCTTTAGCTATGGCATAACTTATGGCATAATCACACTTCTTGATATATTTAATTGTCCTAGTTGGCTCAATATCTTTATCCAAGCTGTAATCTTAAGCTTTATGATTTCACCAAAATCTCTAGCTAAAGCAGGCAAAGATATTTATGATGAATTAATCAATCACAATCTTGATGAAGCTCGCAAAAAAGTAAATTATATCGTAAGTCGCGATGCCAATCGCATGAATGAACAAGATATCACTCGTGCCACTGTAGAAACCGTAGCAGAAAATATCGTAGATGGTATTATCTCACCTTTATTTTATTTCTTTATCGGTGGACTACCGCTCGCTGTACTTTACCGCATGAGTAATACCATGGATGCTATGATTGGCTATAAAAATGATAAATATCTTTATTTCGGCAGAACAGCTGCCCGCATTGATGATGTTTTGAATTTCATTCCTGCGCGCATAACAGGACTTTTATTAATAGTTGTAGCCTTTTATTCCAAATTAAATGCCAAAGGTGCTTTAAAAATGATGATGCGTGATGCTAAAAAACATCCTAGCCCTAATGGTGGTTATACAGAAGCTACAGTAGCTGGCGCACTAGATATTCGCCTAGGCGGTATAAACTATTATTTTGGTCGTCAATCATTCCGAGCTTACATGGGCGAAGCTATCAATGAATTAAATGCTCGACATATTCAACAAACCATAAAATTAATGTACAATGTTTCTACTTTATTTTTAATCATTATGTGCATTGGTTATATCATAATCACAAAATATCAAGAACTTAGTCTCTAAATCATAAGTAGGTGAATAATAGATAATGCAAGATACTCAATATAAAAAAGGATTAGTAATCGTTCACACTGGAAACGGCAAAGGAAAAACTACAGCAGCTTTAGGGCTTGCAATCCGTGCATGGGGCGAAGGCTTAAAAGTTTTAATTCTCCAATTCATCAAAGGCAGTTGGAAATATGGTGAATTAAAAGCTTTAGCTAAATTTGCTCCAGATATCACAGTGAAACAATGTGGTGAAGGTTTTACTCGCCGAGGCAATACAGATATAAAAATCCATCAAGAAGCTGCTAAAAAAGCACTTCAAGAAGCAAAAATGGAAATGATAAGCAATAAATGGGATATGATTATCTTAGATGAAATAAATTATGCTATTGATTTTGATTTAGTTGATTTAAAAGATGTCTTAGATTTAATCGCCGAAAAACCTGTTGATTTACATCTCGTTATGACAGGACGAAATGCCAAAGAAGAAATCATTCAAAAGGCTAATTTAGTAACGGAAATGAAAGAAATCAAACACCCTTATAAAGAAGGCATCAAAGCCCAAAAAGGTATTGAATTTTAAATTTAAACAAAAATGCACTCCAAGGAAAGTTTTCATTGGAGTGCATTTTTTAATTTTTTATCTTACCTAAAATGCGATTGCAAATAATAAATAATACAACCATATATAAACATAAAATACCAATAGACAATATCGAAATCTCTTGATTATGTGTGATAGCACGCAACAAAGTTGATGTATGCGTCAGTGGCAAAGCTTCAATAAAATAATGCAGTAATAATGGCAATTTATCCGTAGAGAAAAATGTGCCACATAAAAATGACATCGGCAATAAAATATACGTATTAAATCTTGCCATATCTTCAAAAGTCTGTACTGTCATTGCTGCTGAAAAGCCAATTTCAGCAAAGATAATACAATTTATAATCAATACAATTATAAATAATGGCGTAATCGCAAATTTCGCACCAAATAAATAAGCTAAAACAACGATAATCGCCGAAGAAATCATGCCACGAAGCACAGCAGCCAAAATCTTTCCTGCTACAAAAGCTATTGGTCGAATAGGCGATACTAAATATTCCTCTAAAGATTTATGATATATACGTTCTGCATGTACAGGAGTCAAACTATTAAAAGCTATATTCATGGAATTCAAAGCCAAAATCCCTGGAACTAAAAAATCTAAATATGAACCAGTCCCTGTATTAATACTTCTACCTAAGCCCCAGCCAAAAGCCACCATATATAAAATAGGTGCTACCATACGGCTTAAGATGAATTTTATCATGCGATGTTTCAATACTACCCAATCTCGCCAAAAAACAGTCCAAATATCATATAGCATAATCAGCTCACCGTCCTTCCTGTCAATTCTACGAAGACATCTTCTAAATTGGAATGACGTATAGTTGTCGCTACATCTAAAGTTCCAGCAAAATCTGCACATTCTTTGCGTGAATTAAAGAATTTATACTCTCTAGACTCTTCGCTATCCCATTCTACAACATATTTGCCAATTTGCTCACAAAGAGCCTTTGGCGTATCCAATTTTATTAAACTACCTTTATTTAAAATAGCCACTCTATTACATAGATTTTCTGCTTCTTCAATGTAATGTGTAGTCAAAACTACAGTAACACCATCTTTTGGCAATCGACGTATTAAATCCCAAATACGTCGGCGCACCTGTGGGTCTAAAGCCACCGTTGGCTCATCTAAAAATAAGATTTTAGGATTATGCATCAAAGCTCGCACAATCAATAAACGTCTTTTCATACCACCAGATAAACTTTTTACTTTATCATTAACTCTATCTTGAAGCTCTACATAATTTAATAATTCTTCAATGCGAGCATGGCGCTCACTTTTGGGAATGTGATGCAATCTTCCATGCAATTCCATATTTTCCCAAACAGTCAAATCCTGATCGAAATTTATATGTTGCGGTACTACTCCTATATATTTTTTTACATTTAATTCATCGCTGAATATATCTTTTCCCTTATATAAAATTTCTCCAGCTGTAGGCTTTGTAAGCATGGTAAGCATGCGAATAGTTGTCGTCTTACCTGCTCCATTTGGCCCTAAAAGTCCAAAGATTTCACCTTCATCAATCGTCAAATTTAAATCTCTTACAGCCGTTTTTTCTATATTTTTACCTTGTTTATTTTTAGAAACAAAATTTTTCTTTAGGGATTTTATTTCAAGCATATTTATTCCCCTTATTATATTAATTTTTAACTAAAGATACTGGAAAAATTATTTTATCTTCTGGATTTTGACAGTTTTGATACATCTTAGCATTCACACCAAATACTTTAGCTAAATTTTCTACATCAAGTACAGTATTTGGCTCACCTTGCTCAAATACATGTTTATCTTTCAAGATAACTATATCATCAGCATACATACGAGCATGATTTATATCGTGTAAGACCATAATCACTGTCATTTTTTCGCGTTTATTCAATTCATCTACTATCTGCATGACTTCTATTTGATGAGCAATATCTAAATAAGTAGTTGGCTCATCTAATAATAAAATCTTTGGCTGTTGAGCAAGTGCCATTGCAATCCATGTACGCTGTCTTTCACCGCCAGATAAAGTGCTGACTAAGCGATGAGAAAAAGATGTAATATGCGTTTTTTCCATTGCTTCTTCAATAACCGCTTGCTCTTTTCTACTATTCAATGATTTAAACATGGAGCGATAAGGAAATCTGCCATAACTCACAAGCTCTTTTACCGTCAAATCTGTTGGTGTTGTCGCTCCCTGTGGTAATATTGCCATTTTCTTCGCTAGATTTTTTCTGGATAAATGCAAAATATTTTCTCCATCAATCAAGATTTCGCCTTTATATTGACGATTTAATCCTGAGATAGCTTTTAATAAAGTCGATTTACCACAACCGTTTGGCCCTATGATAGCTGTCTTTTTTTCAGCTTTAAAATCAATATTAATTCCATCTAAAATCAATTTATCATATATTTTTATCATTAAATCAGATACTTTTAAATTAACCATATCAAAGCTCCTTTCTAAGTAAAAATAAAAAGAATGGAGCTCCTAATATCGCCATGAAAATTCCCACAGGCAATTCCAGTGGAGCAAATGCTACACGGGCGAAAGTATCACTATAAGTAACTACAGCTATTCCCAAAAGTGCCGACGAAGGTATCAAATAGCGATAATCTGAACCTACAAGCAAACGAGCTGTATGTGGCACTATAAGTCCTACAAAACCTAATAAACCTGCTACAGATACAGCACTTGCTGCCAATAATGCTCCTATAGCAGTCAAATAAATGCGTGTTAATTCTACATTAACCCCTAGAGCCTTTGCTATATCATCACCCAATTGCAAAATATTTAAATGGCGTGAACCCAACATTGCTAAAATAAATCCAATTAAAGCATAAGGCCAAATAATATCTACATGTGGCCATGAACGAGCCGATAAGCCCCCTACCATCCACATCAAAGCACCATGTATTCTATCACTATATAAAACTAAAATAGCGGAAATACCTGCACCTAAAAATGCTGATACTGCCACCCCTGCTAAAATAATACGCAACGGTCTTATACCATTTTTCCATGCCAATAAATAAATGCAAATAGCTGCAATCATAGCACCAACAAAAGCTATAGGCGTTATTAGATATTCCATAGCAGGAAATAATACAATCACTAAAATACCTGTAAGCCCTGCCCCAGAAGAAATCCCTATGATATGTGGATCAGCTAAAGGATTTTTCATCACAGCTTGTAAAATAGCTCCTGCCATAGCCAAATTCATGCCTACTAATCCTGCTACTATCGTTCTTGGCAATCTAATATTATATAAAATCTGCTGATGAGGACTATTTACACCATCGATAAAAATATTTTTCAATTCACTTATTGGAATAGCTACTGCTCCACTTATTATACTGCATATAATGCCCGAGCAAGCTAAAATGGCGAATACTATCATCATTAGTATTCGCCATTTATTAATCGCTATGCCAAATTTTGTGGTTTGTAAAACTTCTTGTTTTTGCATAGTCATATCAATTCACCATCAATTAAATTTATCTGGATAAACAAGCTTAGCCATAGCTTCAACCGCTTCTGGATAATGAATGCCTGGACTTAGTAAAAATAATTCCTGTGGCAAGAAATATACTTTCTTTTCTTTTACTGCTGGAAGAGTCTGCCATGCTGGATTATTTTCTACATTCTCCATCATAGATTTCTTTATAGTTTCTAGTTTTCCCATACTTGTAACAAAGATAATATCTGGATTTGCTGATACTAATGTTTCCAAACTATATGGCGCAGAAGTTGGATTGCTTTCCAGTGGAGTCAATCCCTTAGCAATATTTTCAAATTCCAAAATCTCTGCCGTTGAACCTGCAATACTACCTTCTAATTGTACAGTTACATTTTGAGCTGTACTATGTAGTATCGCTATACGTTTATGTTCATTTGGCAATTTGGCTTTTATTTCTGCTATTTTATTATCCATATCTTGTATCAAAGTTTTGGCTTTATCGGTATTTCCTGCAATCTGTCCTAAAACATCTACAGTATGTTTTACTTGGTCATACGTACGCATTTCAAGAACAACTACAGGAATGCCATTTTCTTCAAACGTAGATACAAATTTATCATTCATACCCTTATAAGCAATTACTAAATCTGGTTGAGCTTCTATTACTTTCTCAATATTAATATTATAGACATTTCCTACTTGTGGTAGATTTTCATCTTCTTTGGGAATACCTGTTTTTGCTGATACCCTAGCCACTATTTTTCCATCAACAGCATGAAGTGGCTCTAAAAAAGATGCTGATAATGGTACTATTCTTTCTGGTTTTTTCGTCAAAACTACTTGTCTATCAGCATCATCTGTAATAGTTAAATAACTATCAGTTCCACTCGAAGCATTTTTTTCCTCTGTTTGACTACCACAACCAACTAATATTACTGAAAAACATATTACTAAAGCTAATATACAAAACAAACCATTTAATTTTTTCATAGTAACATTATCTAAGGCAATTAAATACCTTTACTCCTTCTAGTCAAAATAGTTGATAAATAATTTAATTTTTTATCTTTTTGAGCTTGTAAATCATTTATAATTTCCTCATCTGGAAGACCACAACGGCTTACAAGTACAGCATTATCCACCATATCATTTTCAGCTAAAGCATCTACTACTTCAGGATAATTTTTATAAACTTTCATCATTACCACATTATTAGAAACAGCTAAAGCTTTATCAATAGTTTCTTTATCAGCAGTTGCTGGAATTACACTGATGATATCATTGCCTTCAACTAAAGGATAACCTAATTTACTACCAATCGCACAAAATGCTGGCACACCTGGGATAGTTTCAATATTTATATCTTTTTCTTTTGCTAAAAGACGATATACATAAATATATGTACTGTAAAACATTGGATCGCCTAATGTTAAAAATACTACATTTTTTCCAGCTTGTAATAAAGCTAAAATCTCTTCTTTATTTTTCTGCCATGCATCAGTAGTTTCAAAATTAACTACCATTGGAAAAACTTGATATACAATTTCAATATCATCTTTTAAATAAGGTTTAGCTATGCTTAAAGCTACGCTACCATCTTTTTTTTCTGTTTTTGGTGCAATGAGTACATCAGCTTTTTCAATAGCTTTAATAGCTTTCATTGTCAATAATTCTGGGTCTCCAGGACCTACACCAATACCATAAAAAGTTCCTGCCATGATTAAAAATCCTCCTGCATAAAAAGGTATGTGACAAAATTTGCCACATACCTTACTGTATTACATTTTGCATATTTTAGTAGAAACTAAATTACTTAATAAAATAATGCTCTTATTTATTTTACACTTGGCATATAAAAGCGTCAAGCATACAGGATTTATTCAAAATCTATTATTTTTCTGCTTCAAGAGCGTTCCATGCTTCATTTGCTCTATCTACAAATAATTGACGAACGTTTTGGTTTTCACCAAGACCATGAATGTATGCGTCTACTTTAATACCTTCTTTTTCTAAGATGGATTTATGAGAATCTTCTTCTGCACCAGCCATATCATTATTTGCATGATCACCTGCAACCATCATAAGAGGCATCATTGTAACATGATTGATACCTTTTGCTTTTAATTGAGGAATAATATCTTCAAGAGATGGCCAGCCTTCAACTGTATAAATCATTACTTTACCATCATAAAGTTTATTTAAACGATCTTGCATTACAGAATAATAAGCATTAGATGGATCTGGTGTACCATGTGCCATCACTAATACTGCATCTTTTTTACCTAATTTTGGCATTTGAGAACCAATTGCTTGCATTACTGCTTCAACGTCATCTCTTTGACCTTCTTGACCCATCCAATACATAAGAGGTGTACCAATAGTCATTTTTTTGAATTGTGTTTTATAGATATCATATACAGCTGTTTTATAAGCATATTCCATACCAGGAATGATATCTAAGGAAGTAAGTGCTATACGATTATAGCCTTCAGCTTTTAATTGAGCTAATGCTTCTTCTGGTGTAGGAATAGTAATACCTTCATTTGCTTTTACACGGTCAATAATAATATGAGAAGTAAATGCTAATACAACTTTTGTATTTGGATGTGCTTTTTGAATTTCTTCTACAGTAGCTTCAATTGTTTTTGCACGAGTATCTTTGTATGTTGTACCAAAGCTCATTACTACAATAGCATCTTTATTTGGAGCTTTTTGAAGTTCTGCATCAGTTGTATTATATGTACGTACACCGATTTCAGAAGCTTGTAAAAGTGCAGGAGTTGCTGTTTTTACTTCTGGATTTAAACTATATCCTGCTGCAAAAGATGTTGCAGATACTCCTGTTAAAGCTACACATGCCATAGATGCGATTAACATTTTTTTCCAATTAGATTTCATAATATCGTTCCTCTCTTAATTTATTTATAATGTCCTAAATTTGATATTTAAATAAATATTAAATACTTCATCTATTCGATTATAAAGTCATTATTGAGTATCACTTATTTCCATGAGAATATTATGGCTTATAGATAAAAAAAAACTCTACAAAATAAATATTCTTGTAGAGATAGTGTTTACTATAATAAATCTCCTACCTATCTCTCGCAGGTCATAACGGTGATTGACAAATAGGCAGTTCTTCTGACTCAAGTTCATCGCTTCTTCAAGCCTTCCCAAGAAATATCTCAGTGACATAAATTTGAAGTTGCTCACTTTCACAGTGGCGGGACCGTAGCAGCTTTTACTGCTTTCTCTATTAAGCCCAAAAGGGGCACCTATTCCACTCAATAAATATAAAATTGTTAGAAAAATAATTTCATTTTTACGATAACACTTAAGAGTATATCTGTCAAGACATTATTTATGTTCATCTACCATAGTCTCTGTAGCCAAACCAAATTTAGTTATCCCCACAGCTTTAAATTTATCTAATAATGCCATAATTTTTCCATAATCTACATTTTCATCAGCACGAATTACTACAGCAAAATTATTATTTTCTTCATATTTTTCTTTTGCACCTTGAAGTAATGTATCTTC
>OFMT01001208.1_pt1 | contig 19541 bp, 15 predicted proteins | sample 1541891 | NCBI WGS metagenome assembly OFMT01 (sample SAMN04209230, study PRJEB22552) | human gut metagenome | biome: gut; material: feces | host: Homo sapiens | place: USA: Oklahoma | reverse complement strand
AAACGTTGGTCGCGTCTTCATTTAACTCCATCTGATAACCGCCCGGCAGCGTCCGGATGAAATGATCCGCATGTGCCGCTTTTGCCGCCGCGATGACTTCCTCATCTGTTGCATCCAGACGTCCGTAACGGATATTTTCCATAATGGTTCCCTGGAACAGCCAGGTATCCTGCAGTACCATGCCAAACATTTCACGCAGCTGTCCTCTGTTGAAATTCCGGATATCGTGTCCATCCAGGCAGATTCTGCCGCTGTTTACGTCATAGAAACGCATCAGCAGCTTGACCATTGTCGTCTTTCCGGCGCCGGTCGGTCCAACAATCGCAACCATCTGCCCCGGTTTTACTTCACAGGAGAAATCCTGAATAACGATTTTATCCGGTGTATAGCCAAACCGTACATGCTCAAAGCTTACGGCACCGGTCAGATGATCCATTGATACCGGATGCTCAACGGTCTGCTCTTCCTCTTCCTCGTCCAGGAATTCAAAAACACGCTCTGCGGCAGCCGCTGCGGACTGCAGCATGTTTGAAACCTGTGCAATCTGTGTGATCGGCTGTGTGAAATTTTTCACATACTGGATGAACGCCTGGATATCACCGATCGTGATCGTGCCACGGATTGCAAGCAGTCCACCAGTCAGGGCAACACAGGCATAACCTAAGTTTCCCACAAACATCATGATCGGCTGCATCATACCGGACAAAAACTGTGATTTCCATGCGGAATCATAGAGAATATCATTCGTTTTCTCAAACTCTTCAATCGTATCTTTCTCGCGGTTAAATGCCTTGATGACAAGGTGACCACCGTATACCTCTTCCACCTGTCCATTGATGTGTCCTAAATACTCCTGCTGCGCACGGAAATATTTCTGCGATTTTTTTGTCACAAATCCAATCAGTCCCATGGAGATTGGTAAGATCACAAGTGCAATAAGTGTCATAAGCGGTGAAATACTGAGCATCATCACAAGCACGCCGATCAGTGTTGCAACGGATGTAATGATCGTGGTAATACTCTGGTTCAGTCCCTGTCCCAACGTATCTACATCGTTGGTGATACGGGACAATACCTCGCCGTAAGTACGGCTCTCGAAGTATTTCATCGGCATGCGGTTGATTTTTTCTGAGATTTCTTTTCTGAGCTGGTAGCACACTTTCTGTGTGATCCCGGTCATGATCCATCCCTGGATAAAGTTGAAAACCGCACTGCACAGATACAGACCAAGCACAAACAAAAGAATGCTTCCAATCTTTCCAAAATCAATGCTTCCGGTTCCCTGAATTTTCGCCATCAGACCTTCCGATAATGCAGTGGTCGCTTTTCCTAAAATTTTCGGTCCTGCAACATTAAATATGGTAGAACATGCTGCAAAAAACATGACAACAAAAATTGCGACTTTATATTTTCCGATATAACTCATCAGCTTTTTAATGGATTTTTTGAAGTCCTTCGGTTTCTCACCCGGCTGCATGCCATGTCCCATCGGACCTCTTCTCCGTGGCTGATGTGTTTTAACTTCCTGTTCTCTACCCATTCAAAGCCACCTCACTTTCCTCAAGTCCAAGTTCTTTCGCGGATAACTGTGATTTTGCAATCTGCTGGTAAACCTCGCATGATTTCAACAGTTCTTCATGTGTACCCTTGCCGACAATTTTTCCGTCATCGAGCACTAAAATCTGCTCTGCATGTAAAATGGTACTGATACGCTGTGCCACGATGATCACAGTACTGTCTTTTACATTCTCAGCAAGCGCTTTTCGCAGTGCCGCGTCTGTCTTTAAATCGAGCGCCGAGAAACTGTCATCGAAAATAAAGATTTTCGGATCTTTTGCAATCGCCCTTGCAATCGCAAGACGCTGTTTCTGTCCACCAGAAACATTGCTTCCGCCCTGCGCGATTGCACTCTCATACTTGTCATCCTTCGCCTCGATAAACTCTGTTGCCTGTGCAATCTCTGCCGCTTTCTTAATCTCCTCGTCTGTCGCATCATCTTTTCCAAAACGAAGATTCGAAGCGATCGTTCCAGAGAATAAAACACCTTTCTGTGGAACGAAACCAATCTCATCACGAAGATCAGACATCGTAATGTTTCGGATATCTTTTCCGTCGAGTGTGATACTTCCGTCTGTCACATCATATAAACGCGGGATCAGATTGACCAGTGTGGATTTGCCACATCCGGTGCTTCCAATGATTGCAGTGGTCTGTCCCGGTTCTGCTGTAAAATCAATGTCATGAAGCACATCTTCCTCCGCACCCGGATATTTGAAATTCACATGGGAGAATTTCACAACTCCATTGTGTGTTGTCACTTTTTCCGGCTCTTTTGCGTCATGGATCGAGGATTCTGTCTGAATAACCTCATCGATACGGTCTGCTGCAACGGCTGCACGAGGAAGCATGATCGACATCATCGTGAGCATTAAGAATGACATTACGATCATCATCGCATAAGTGATAAACGCTGTCATTGCGCCGACCTGCATCGTTCCTGCATCAATTTTGTGGGCACCCACCCAAACGATACCAACTGAAAGAACATTCATGATCATCATCATTCCCGGCATCATAAAAGTCATGACACGGTTGGTAAACAGCATTGTTTTTGTCAGGTCTTTGTTTGCCACATCAAAACGTTCTTCCTCTTTTTTCTCCCTGCCGAATGCACGGATAACCGAAAGACCGGTCAAAATTTCTCTGGATACCAGGTTGATATTATCCACTAACTTCTGCATTAACTGGAACTTTGGCATAGTGACTGCCATCAATACCATCACATAACCAAGGATCACAAGGATTGCAAGGACAATGATCCATCCCATTCCAGCTCCGGTCTGCACGACTTTTAACACACCGCCAATGCCTAAGATCGGTGCATACGCTACCATACGGAGCAGCATAACCGAAACCATCTGGATCTGCTGGATATCATTCGTGCTTCTTGTGATCAGGGAAGCTGTAGAAAATTTATCCATCTCCGCATTGGAAAATTCAACAACCTGTTTAAATACTTTCTCTCTTAACGTTCTTCCGATGCCTGCACCGACACGGGAGGCAAAGAAGCCTACTAAAACTGTCACGATTCCAATCATCAGCGCCATGCCGACCATTTTCAGTCCAGCTGTGACAAGATAACTTTTCTGAATCCTTTCCATGTCAATTCCTGCCGCTTTATCGCAGGATACCGCATATGCTGCGCCCATGGATTTCACAAGGGAACTTCCCATTGTATTGATTGTATCTTCCATGCTGTCTCTCATGGAAAGTAAGGTGTCTTTTTCCAGAGTACCGGCATCTGCTCCGGTCGGTTTTGCAACATGCTCTTTTACTTCAGAGTCTTCCATCACACTCATCTGATAATTCATAATGAGCGGAACTGCCAGTGTATCATCGATCTCATTTAATTCTGACTCAGATGTCACCTGCAGCCGGTAAATATCACCGTCTTGCTCATAGATACTCTCCCAGAGATCTGCCTCCTCATCCGTCATGAATAACTCTGCCGTTTCAAACTCATCCGCAGTCAATGCCTCCGGCACTACATGTTCCACACCATAGTTCTGGATACCAACATCAATGATATCCGATGTGTAAGACGGTAGTGACAGATCACACCATGCCTGCACAAAGAGTAACGCAATGATAATCACAATTGATTTCCAATATGGAATCATATTTTTAAAAATCTTACTCATGTTCCCTTTCCTTTCTTCTGCCTTGCCCTTTTCTAGCTTCAATCTCTTTTTCCGCAATATGATAAATGTTATCCAAATAAGAAATCAGGCGTTTCATATCTGCCTCATCCACCTGTGACATCACTGACTTTCCAAAATCCGACATTGTCTGCCTTGCTTCCTCTGTCAGTTGTCTTCCTGCTTCCGTCAGTTCCACATAGGTGTTGCGCCTGTCATTTTTGTTGACATTCCGCTCGACGTATCCACGCTCCTCTAACCCTTTTAACGTTCTGGAAATTGCCGGAGGCAGCATCTTCGCCCGCGCAGCCAATTCCGAAATCGTAATCTGACCGTTCTCTCCTTTATCCATGATCGTACACAGCACAAAATAGTCTGTCTTACACACTTCCGGAAACATCTCGGAAAATTTCAGCTTTCGGAATTGATTCATCGACCGAAAAAGTTCTTCATATAATTTATCCATAATTCACTCACCGCCCGTTATTAGTTAACATTGTTATGTATTAAGCGCGTTAAATAATAACACTGACAAATATCTGTGTCAAGATATCTGTCGGTGTTTATAATAATTTTATAATTTGGTAATTATGAAGCGCCAAGACAATTCCATAAATTTGTAAAACCTATTGGCACGAATGAGCGCATTTTACATGATTTTATGGATTCTCTCCAAAATATCAGCCATCTCATGCATCTCCATCTGACCGGGTGCACTCGCCTTTTTGTGTGCCACAAAAGTGACCGCTGCGCCAAAACTCTCACCGCACAGCCTGCTGATCATTCCCATCTTTCCCATGGACATTGTGATGACCGGCGTGTCCGGATTCTCTTCCTTGAACTCATACGTCACAGATAAAAGTTTTAAAACATCCTCCATATTCTGTGGCATAACTGCAAGTTTTACAATATCTGCACCTCCTGCACACATCTGTTCTAACAGCATCTTCATAACTTCTCTGTCCGGCGTCTCATAAAAATCATGGTGGGAGGCAATGACCTTCAAGCCCTGCTTATGAAGCTTTCTGATTTTTCTTGCTGGATGCTCCTCCTCAAAAAATTCCAGATCAAGCAGATCCACGCATCCTGACTCTGCCGCAAGATCATGAAGGTCGTTCAGTTCATCCGGTGCGAGTTCTCCCATACCGCCCTGTTTTTTGGTTCGGAATGTATATAAGAAGATCTTCTCTTTCATGCACTCTGCCGCAGCCGCAAACACTTCGCGCACTGCGTTGTAATTCTTATAATCCACGAAAGTATCTATTCGCCATTCCACTATATCTGCTTCACTTTTTGCAAGTGTCCGTAATTCGTCTATGATCTCTTCTTTATTGCTTTCCATAACCGGAACGCATAAAAGTGGTTTTCCTGTTCCAATTGTTTTTCCTTTAATCTCCATATGCCTGTCCTGCTCCTTTTCTGTCCATCCTAAACCGGATTTGCGAAACTCTGCCTGATTTATGTTCCACGATCATTTCTATTTTAAAACACCAGACTCTAATATTCAATGCATGCAATATAAATAGTATTCATGGAGACTATAAAAAATTGGAACATCTGTGAATTTGACAATTTATTCACAATCTATTAGAATGACTGTTAGTATAACCTATTAAAGGAGAATTTCACATGAGTTTCACATTTTTAAACGAATTACCTTCTCCTGCCCAGATCCAAGAAAGATATCCTCTGTCAGAGAAACTGCAGGAGTTAAAAAAACAGCGTGACGCAGAGATCAGCAATGTGATCAAAGGTCTTGACAACCGTTTTCTTGTCATCATCGGGCCGTGTTCTGCAGACAACGAAGATTCTGTATGCGATTATGTCAGCCGTCTCACTTCCATCCAGGAAGATGTCAAAGACAAGCTGATCATCATCCCGCGTGTGTATACAAATAAACCACGTACCACCGGCGAAGGCTACAAGGGAATCGCTTCCCAGCCTGACCCTGAAAAAGCACCGGATATGGTGGAAGGTCTGATCGCCATGCGCAAAATGCACATCCGTGCCATTGAAGAAAGCGGTCTCACCTGTGCAGACGAAATGCTTTATCCGGAAAACTGGGGATATGTAGAAGACCTGCTCTCCTACGTTGCGATCGGTGCACGTTCGGTTGAAGACCAGCAGCACCGTCTTACCGTCAGCGGTTTTGATGTTGCATCCGGAATGAAAAATCCAACCAGCGGTGACTTTGCCGTTATGCTCAACTCCGTTTATGCTGCCCAGCATCCACACCATTTTGTTTACCGTGGCTATGAAGTGGAGACAACCGGAAATCCATTAACCCACGTTGTACTCCGCGGTGCCGTCAGCAAACACGGCAACAGCACGCAGAACTATCACTATGAGGATCTGATCCGTCTCTGCGATATGTATGCCAAAATGGATCTTGTGAACCCGGCTGCCATTATTGATGCAAACCACTCCAATTCCGGCAAACAGTTCAAAGAACAGATCCGTATTGTCAAGGAAGTCATGCATAACCGTCAGTTATCGCAAGACATCCATAACATGGTAAAAGGTGTGATGATCGAGAGTTATATCGAAGAGGGTTCTCAGAAGATCCACGACCATATTTATGGAAAGTCTATCACAGATCCCTGCCTTGGATGGGAAGATTCCAGAAAACTGATTTATGATATTGCGGAGATGTGTAAATAAAACAGATTTTTTATTTTCCTCTACAAAAAAGTCTGCCGACAGGTACTACCTGCCAGCAGACTTTTTTCATGCACCATACAGTGCTCATTTTTCATTACAGATCTGATGAAGATTATTCCGCACGGGACATAGCTTCTTCGTAATCTTTTGTGCCTTTCCAGATCTCATCTTTGTAAGGATTCTTCTTTAACTTCATAGAACGTTTGATAATTGCAGCGAATACAACAACGTTGACTACAATTGAAAGAACAGAGATCACACCCTGTGCTGTAGGATCTACTGCTGTTGGATGTGTAGCTGCATCCATGAATCCATCTGCGTAGAGCCTTGGGATAACTGCAAATTTACCCTGATCCTGGAATAATGGGAATACCTGGGCAAACATACACCATAATGCTAATGTGTTAGCACGGTTCTGAATCCAGCCACCTTTGTTCCAGAATGCTGCAGCAAATGTAGGTGCAAGTAATAATGCAACACCACAGTACCATGAATGAGTCGGAAGGTTTAAGTAAGTATACTGGAAGTTCCATACATCATAAGCTAAGATGAACATCCATGTCATATCCGGCCATAACATATCATCTTTTTTCTTAGATGTGTAGATTCCCCACCAGCCTGTCATACATAAGATATTGATAATACCTGCAAGACCGTTGAGAACGTTCCACCATCCACCATATAACCATACGCCTTCAGATGATAACCACCAGCTTGTTCCTGTCTCTGCAAGTGCTTGTGCACCTCTGATGGCAGATTCGAAATCGCTGCATACTGCGATCAAAATGTTGATTGCTACGATGACAAATGGGAAAGCCTTAAACCACTGTGTTTTTCCAATACCCCATTTGTATTTGAGCATCATAAAACCAATACATCCAGCTGTAGCTGCATATAACTTCGCATAGTGGAACCAGCTTGTCATATGTACATATGTATTGTTATTGAGCGCCCATTCAGCTCCCGCTGCTGCTGAAACGTAAATTGCAATAAAGTAAACTGTCAGAATGATCGGAAGAACAACGAAACATAACATTCCGCCGGCTTTTGTACGTCTGGCAATTTCATTTGCAAGTACGAGACAGGTAAAAACTAAAATCCAGCCAAGAAACTGCCATGCAGCTCCCTCGCCGTAAACCTGAAACAACAGTCCATGATTTAACATATTGTTTCCTCCCTTATAAAATTATTAATTCTGGTCATACCAGTGATTGTTATGATTTTAACACTTTTTTTATAAAGTTTCAACATTATTTACATTTTCATATACTTTTTGACAAAATTGTATATTATTTCTAGCTGATCATTTCCCTTTTTTTGGGGATTTTCGGAAAAACTCTTCAAAAATGTTCACAAGGATATTCTTACTTTAACTGATTTTGCATTAAAAAAGATGTTCTGTGGTACAACCAGAGCCACGAACATCTTTTTCCTTATATTATCTATTTGTACAAACTTATGTTATATAGGATATAAACCTCTCACAGGTTACTTTTCATCCTCGATCACAAGTTTTCCTGCTGACACTTCCATAAATACACTCTCCGGGTCTGCCTTTTTCATCGCAAGCAGTAATTCCCACAGATTGTGGATCTGATTTGCCAGCACACCGGACGCCTGAATCGCATATGGCAGCAGCATTGGAAGCTGGAACACGCGGATTCCGAGCGGTGGGAGGAAGATCATGTTGGTCGTATGCACCTTATCTCCGGCAGTTTTGATCATCTCATAGGTGATCATCAGAAAATCCTGTCCCTTGTATTTACAGTAATAAGAAACATAACATTCATCGATCGTCCAGGATACACCGTCCTCCACTTCGACCGGTTTCTCAGATACTTCATTATTTTCCGTTGTCTGCACACTGATGTTCCAGTGAATTTTTCCATCCTTCGTATCATTGTACATCTCTGTCAGCATATGACTCAATTCTTCTGGTCTTTTCATTGTTTTTCTCCTTATGTTGTTCTTTTCTATTTCTCCAACGCATGTTCCCCGATGCGCACTGCATGCACTACAAAACGTTTTCCCGTGGTGGAACAGGTCGACAGTGTCATAATATGATCGTCTTTCGTCACGTTCACTCCTGTATCATCATAGGACTTTTGTTTCATCTTATCAATAAATTTTTGAAAAGTATCATCCGGCGCAAAGCCAACCGTGTAAACTTCGTCCGTCTCCGGCACATCATAATAGGCAAAAATCTGATAACGGTACGCACACTCTGATGTATAAATTGTAAAAAACTGATGATCTTTATAAAAATCCTCTGTTTTATATTTTTTCAGGCTGCCAAACATGCTTAAATTTTTCATGTTATGCCCATATAGGATTGTATGGTAATCCTGAAAATCCGGTGTGTTCATCCCCTCCATAAAAATACATCCGGCAATCGTCTGATTTCCGTAAATATCCGTGCGAAGATACTTCTCATCATCCCCGGAATATAAAACCGGATAACTGAGCTGCTCCAGATTATCAAACCGTATCCAGCCGATAATATCCGCATTGACCTGCTGAAGTTCTTCCAGCTTCACATCCACATCTGTATACCACCACGAATCATCCCCCTCTGTCTCCTCCGCCACTTCCGTATTCTCCACTTTCTCTGAAATATAGTTTTCCTTTAATGCGTCATAGGTGTCGTTGGACTGTTTGTAATTCAAAAGATCCGGCACCAGCATAATGAGTGCTGCCACGATCAGCGCTGCGCCAAGAAGAAAAAGAAGAACCGTTGACCGGCTGCTTTTATTTTGTTTCATGCCCGTTTCTCTCCCACTTTACTCTGCTGTGCACGCAAAAACTGTCTGCACTGTTTTTGATTGTACCACAAAATGAGCAGACCTCATAGTCCCTATGAAAATCTGCTCAGATGTTTTACCTTTTATTTAGTTGAAAGAAACCTGTGCAAGTGCGTCTGTGTAACTTGCAAAGCCGGCTGCCTGAACTGCGCATGCAGAAACTTTAATATCGGTAAATGTGGTATCCTCTGTCACATTGTTTCCAACCGTTACTTCTTCAAAGATGGTTGAATGAGCGGATTTGGAAATCACATCTTTTTTTGCATATACTTTGTAGTCAATGTTGTTTAAGTTCTGTGCTGTTTTATAAGCGTCTGTCACATCTACCCAGTCAGAAGCATATGTGATCGTAAGTTCCGGGTTTTCATTCACGATTTTCGCAAATACCCATGCGTCCTGTGAATCATCTGCCATGTGTACGGTCGGATCTTTGTATACCACTTCTCCTGCAACCAGATCCTCGTACTTATTTTCTTTTACCGTCCACTCTCCGGTGCCATCAGCATCCACATACAGATTGCTGTTTTCATCTCTTGCCACTTTGGACTCGGATAAACCGCCTGTCAGCGGATCATCATCAAAGTTTACATTGCCGACGGTAAAGGTGTTGGTGACAGTTCCGGTTGTGCTCGTCAGGTAAGCGAATGTGCTGCCTGCGCCAATTGCTCCGATCAGGCTGATCGCTCCAAGCAGTGTGACTAATTTTGTTTTCTTCATAATTTCTGATCTCCTTTTTCATTTCATGATAATCTTTTCATTCTTATGTACTTTCCATTCTGTAACTTGCGGTTCCTGCCTTATCAGAAACCGTTTTGTTACGATACTGTTTTATCACTCAATGGTCACACGGCGGTCATATATCAGAAATTTCAGTAACGTTTCTTCATTCCGTATCTGAAATTTTCTTCTTATCCTCCTCTAAAATATCCGGGATGAAGTTTAAGAGGATCAGCACGATCAAAACACCGCACACCACAGCAATACCGAGCGGTGTCTTTGCATAAATGGAAATATATCCAAGATACGGGATATGAAATGCATACACCCCGACGATCTGCTGCCATGCAACGGGAGCTGTATCTGCAATATGATTGGCGTCTCCCTGTGTGACAACGGTCTGTTCCTCCTTATCCACCGAAATGATCCTGTGTGTCACCAGCGTTCCCGCCGGAAGCTGATAAGTGACGACTGCTCCTTCCCTCGCCTCACTCGCGGCAAAATTTTTATCGTAGACGATCGCCCCGACCGGGATCCCGGGTTCCATGCTGCCGCTTAAGACCGCATACTCATCATATCCAAGCATTTTCGGGACAAACAGAAAGCCTGCGATCACAAGCAGTCCGAGAAATACCACCATTGATAATACACTGCAAATTTTCCTTGTCATTTTCTTTTGCGCCTTTCTGACTTATTTGGTTACTTCTGCAAAAAATCCCTTCAAAACCGGAAGTTCCACTTGATCTTTGGTCTCATAACTTCCGGCAAACACTGCCTCCTGATAAACCGTGATATCAAAATTTTTTGTCACATTTCCAATTTTTACTGCATCAAATAAATTATCCGTGTTCTGCCCCGGTGCAACCGGACTGTTGTAGTAAAACCAGCCGTCCGTGCCCTGATACCAGCCGGTTCCGTCACCATCAGGATCATACAGCGTACTCTCGGTCGCAATGCTGTCCGCTGCCTTGCCTTTCTCCGAAAAAGCAGTCCCGTTCCAGGTGCCGTTTAACAGCGTCACTTCTGTCTGTTCTGGTGAGATCGTGATCCTGACCCGGACAAACACATCCGAAATTCCGGTATTTTTCACGCTCGGATTTTTTTTCACGGTGCTGCCTGCTCTGATCCCGCCCTCAAACTCTTCCTCAATCTCAGTTGCCACTTTTGCCGCCTGAAACATATTGGTCACCGTTCCTGCTGTTGCTGTGATAATTGCAAATGTTGCTGCTGTTCCAATAATTCCAACCATCAGTGCAATTGTGATCACAAATATTTTTTTCTTTTTCCATATTTCTTTCATACACACTGCCTCCGATTATTTACGCACATCTGTTGTGGAATGATTATCAACATCTGTCGTGCTATTTGCTTTTTCATGGATCACAAATTGATTTTTCACGGCATCTGTATCCGTGAGTTTTCCATCACTTCTGGTCTTATTGTTTTTGGCTGTGACGTTCACACGGTCTGCCTGCAAGTGTAAATCTGCCGCTGTTGTGACAAAGTCCTCTGCGTCAAAGCTGCAGGCCTCGTCTCTGCTGCGGATACCAACTGCAAATTGTGCGCTGTTTCCGGCAATCTGTGATGCACAGTTTGTGTCTGCGGTAAACTCTTTTAACGTAAAGCCCATCGTGTCAAGTTCTTCTACTTTATAGATTCCCTGCGCAAGTCCTTCCAGTGTCGTCTGTGCTTTCACATTGAACATTCCGGTTGTCGTGTTCTGCTTCTCTGCGCTTTTCTCTCCAAATCTTAACGTCTTATAATAAACATCGCCTGTCGTCTGATTGGTGATCTTAAATGTAAAGATCGGATCACCCTCACACGCTCTGATATCTTTTTTACTGATTTTCTTTGTGATCGTAAGCGTTCCCGTTTTCACTTTCACGTCATATTTTCCTGCATAGGCTTCCCCATCCGCATGCGCTGCCTCCACCTGTGTCTCATTTTTATAGATCACACCGTTTAACGTGGAGTTTGCGTTGGAAGCATCTGTCGCTTCCTCCACCGGCAGAAATGCTTTTGCGTAATACGTGGTATCCTGTTTAGGTCTCTCTTTTTTCAGGTTTTCCTGCGTGATCTCCTCACGGCAGCCTTTGTCCGTGTAGAACGTCAGATACACCTGTGACATTCTGGCGCTGTCCGCATCTTTCATGCGCACTGCCGCATCATCTGCATAGTTTTCCAGATTTTCCCCGAGAAAAATCGTATCTGCTGTGTCTGTGATCTGATACGCAATTCTCACATTCACGGTCGGCTGCGGCAATTCCAGCTGTGTGCCGCCAAAGCTTAAAAAGGAATTCGGATTTACATTTGTAGTCATATTATTTCCACCCAGACAGGATTCTTTTGCCACGATATGGATCGTTTTCTGCCAGCCGGAGGCGCCGTTTTCCTTCGGCTTTACTTCCTGATCAAGCCAGCTGACCGTCGTTGTGCCATCCTCATTGACCGTTACCTGTGCGCCATCCGCTCTCAGACGTTGGATCTCGGCATCTGTCAGCTCAAATTCCGCATCAATAATGTCCGTCACCTGCACTCCGGTCAGGGATCTTGACTGTGTGATCGTGCTCTGGATGTTCTGAAAGATTTTGTTTAACTCCTCCGCAGTATCCGCCGTAAATGCACAGCCGGCTGACGCCACTTTCTCTCCCAGCCATGTGGCAGTCTCGTTATTTAAACCAAGCCCGACTGTGATGACCGTACAGCCTGCCTCTTTCAGCTTCACCGCTGATGCTTCTGTCTCCGTTTTGTCATTGCTGTCCGAAGGCTCTCCGTCGGAGAACAGGATCACATATTTTTTGTTGTCATCTTCTGCCTTCTGCAATTCGCTGTATGCATGCTCCAGTCCTTTCTGTGGAGAGGTACCGCCGTCCGCAAAAAGCGCATTGACGGACTTTAACATCTCATTTTTATTTACTTTCGAAAGACCGTGGTTTAATTTGCCCTCGGTACTGCTGTTCCACCCATTGCCAATGCCATAAAAGGTGGCGATTCCGACCAGACTGTCCGGTGATGTATCGGAAATACCTGTCACAAATCCGCTGGCAGCGTCTTTTAACGCAGAAATCTTAGACGTCCATGCTGCCATCACATCACTGTCTGAAATGCTCTGATAACTGCCGTCCACATATTTTTTCCATTGTCCGTCGATATATTTTACCGGATACTTCGCATACACATTACCGGATACAGCCGCCGTTCCCATTCCGACACTCCTATCATACGTCCATGGCCACCAGCCACTCTTTTCATATTTATTCCAGTAGTATACTTTATTGATATCCAGATGATTCTTCACACTGCTGAATTCTCCGATGTCCTTTAATTGATTTTCACCGTACAAAATTTCATTCATCGAGCCGGACAGGTCAAATACCATCATGGCATCCACTGTCTGTATTTTTTCAACTGTGCTCTGCGAGGTTGCGAGCGAACTTGCGTCAAGATCGATCTGATACTCTCTGTTCTCCCAGTCAGTCAGTTTCGCTGTCTTATGATATTCCACATCCTTCTCCGTAAAATCAACCGGCTTCTCCGGCGGGATATCCGGCACGTCATCGTCCACCACTTTGATCACGTCCGCATTCGGAAGCGTAAACTTCATGTTACAGTTTGCCTTTCCTGCACCGCGCTCCATATATAAAATGGTCAGATGATGTTCTTTGTTTTTGTCTGTCCTGTCAATATATTTCCAGAGATCGACCGTATCTGTCAGAGCGTCATGGATACCGCCAAGATCGATGACCACCTGTTTCCCATCCAGAATCACCCAGAGATCATCATCCCCGGTAAAAGAATAGTTCAGTTCCCCGATATAATCTCCAAGTGTAAAGGTAACGTCATAGCGGAGTCCAAAATAAAAATTATTATTTCCAAATGGCAGGAAATCCGCCCCCGCAGTTGCTGCCACGTTGTCCTCTTTGTCTAAAACTTCTTTCAGTTCATAAGTGTCACCACTTTGTGAAAATTTTAACCTGTATCCTTCTTTTACTGTCAGTCCTTTTGTCCCTGCCGCAGCTGCTCCGTCTTTCGGAAAAACGCCCGGTTCATTCACACTGAAAAGAACTTCTTTGTAATCATCACTTAACCCGGTAACGATCCCTGTTTTTTTTGCATTTTCTCCAGTTCCTCCGGTATACACGTTGATATGCTGGTCGTCTGTGGTTCCGTTTTGACCTGTTTTTTTCGTGACGGTGTCATATTGATTTTCACTTAAATTCTGGGATACCGTTCCGACCGTGAAACGGTTGTCTTTTTGTTCAGACGGATAGTTGGAATCCGCATTGATACTCAGATCCGCCCTCTGCTGTCCGGCTTTGTCATAAGGGATCACCTCGTAGTCATAAAACGATGCCTCACCGATATAGTCCGTATTTTTTGCCTGATAAAAAACTTTTACAACACTGTCCTCATGGATCTCAATGTTTTCAAGTTCACTTTGGGAAAATGCTTCTCCGTTTACCTGCACATGATCCACATCCCAGTTTAACGCCTTATTGTAGTCGCTGATTTTTGCTCCCGGTGCCATCGTGCAGACATCATCGCTGTAAATTTTTGCACTCTGCTCATCCTGCGCCTGATATTTGCTGTTGTCATAATGTTCGATGGTCACGGTCACGTTGTTATCTCCATGATTGACGATGACATATTTTGAAAAATGATCCGTGCCAAATGTCACCTCGCCGTCGGCAGAAGTGTTCGCATTCATATCCAACATCTCATTTTTTGTCTCATCAAAATGATACACGCTCGCCGAATCGCCCTCTTTCACCTGCGCAAGCGATAACTGCACCTGCACGGTTGCCCCGGGCTCCACTTCTTTTCCATCTTTTACAAAGGAGATGTCATACGCCACAACCTCTTCTTTTTCTTTCGACTCGCCCTCCATCGCTTTATCGATGGATGCTTCCATTTCTGCTGTGACGGCTACCGGTGCCACGACAAGCTCTGCGCCTGCCGGAAGATCGGTCTCATTCGAAAGTGTCACGACCACGCGGACTGCGTCATTGGAATAGTCGAAGACGGTTTTTAATTCCGGTTGTTCTGTCTCCTCTGTGTTCTCCGTCTCCTCGATTGCTTCAGTCGCCTCAGTGCTCTCGGTCACTTCTGTGTTCCCGGTCACTTCGGTGTTCTTGATTGCCTCTGTCGTCTCAGTGTTCTCCGTGTTACTGGTCACTTTCGTGCTCTCGCTGTTCTCTGTATTCCTGACTTTTTCTGTATTTCCTGTTCCATCTGGATCTGACACATTTCCTTCCTGCCCGGTGCTTTCCTGCCCTGCATTTTTCGTCTCATTCAACATCTCTGTGGAAATTTCCGCAAAAATATCCGTGGTGTCTACGCTTGTCGCATTGGTGACAGTCGCATCGGATGTCAGCAAAGCCAGACATAACAGGAATGCTATCACTTTTTTTACGCTCGCTGCAAATTTCATAGAATCCTCCTTACTTTTGCCCTTTGATCTACTGTTTTCTCTTCCAAAGATCTCATCCACTGTATTTATTTAAAATATTTTCCGCTGTTTTCACTTTCTCTATATGGATCTTGATTTTCAGATTTCGGTAAACTTTATGATCCTGATAAAATTTTGAAATAATCCGGTTTGCGACCAACATTCCACCCTCATAGGTACATGCGGAAAGCAAAATCACATACTGCGAATCGCTGAACTGTGCCACTGCATCCCCTGGACGGAGCGATTTTTTCAATGTCTCCACAAGATGAGGCATCGCATTGCGGATGCGGAACAGATTGACATCACTGACCTTGCTTCCGGTATACTCCCCCGCCTTTAAGGTCAGAAGCAGAATATATTCATTTTCATCAAAACGCGCTGTCTTTCTCACCTGAAGCCTGCAAATTTCCCGAAAGACCGGATACCCGCACAAAAATGCTCCCGCTGGATTCTGTTCTGCAATATCCTGATGTACCTGTGCAATTCCCTGCACATTTCCGCTTTTATTCTGTCTCAGTAATTTGTCATAAACGCCCTTTAATTTTGACAGTTCACAGATTCCGAGCTGCTGCTGCAACGTCCGGCATGCATTCTCGTACACTTCCAGGGCAGAACCAATTTTATTTTTTCCTGCCAAAGCCTTGATCAGATAACAATATAACTCTTCATCGAGACTTTCCTGCTGAAGTGCCTGACTGCAAAGCTGCTCCAGATTCTCATATTTTTCCGCGCGGACATAACATTCGCACAGATACCGGACGCAGTTTAAATACAAAGAGTGATAATAAGTATTCAGCATCATCACCCAGTGCATATCTGCAACTTTTGTCATGAAATCACCCTGATAAAGTGCAAGCGCCGCTTTTAGTTTCTGGATTGTCTCACCCTCTGAAATAGGTTTCTGCTTTGCCAATTCAAACATTTGTTCGAATCGTTCTGCATCCACTGCCACTTCCAGTCTGGGATTCCAGCGATAGGAACCATGATCGGTCAGGATAAAGTCCTCTTCTCCAAAGTTTTTCTTCAGAAGAACTCTCAGACGATACATCAGATTCTTCAATGCCCCTGCCGGATTTCCCGTTTCTTCCTCCTGCCACAACGCATCCGCCATGTCATAAAACGTCAGTGTCTGATTTCTGTGAAGAATCAGATACGCCAGTAAATTTATCATTTTCGGAGATCGTATTTCTTCCTCATTCACAATATGTTCTTCATTCCTTATCTGAAATTTCCCCAGAGTACGAATCGTCAGCATGCAGTTCTCCTCCTCTTTTCCGGCTCTGACTGCCAGATTTTTCCTGTAAGTCTAACATGCATGTATTGCTATAAAGGTCGAATACTGTACCTAAAAATCCTGGTTACTTCGACTTTTTTCTATTTTTATATATAAGGAAAACAATCAGTCCCACAACAAAAACTGCCGTGATACCGCCAATCACCGGCACTGCCACAGGTACGGATGCTGCATCGATCTCCTGCGCTGCAAGGTCTGCATCGTTCCCGTTCACATCACCGGAAGCGGTACTCGCATCCTCTGCTGTGTTCGCCAACGGTGTCTCGCTCTCTTCGATATCGACAGCTCCATCATTCCCATCTCCATCCACCAACGGTGTCTGCTCCTCCGGAATTTCAACATTGCTATCGTCTACGGTCTGGTCTTCATTATCATCTGCCGGAGCATTTACCGCATTGTCCGCTGCATTATTTGCTGTATTGCCTACCGGCGCATTCACTGCATTTGACGCATTATTTACTACATTTGCAGTAAATCCTGTCGGCTGGGAGGTTCCGGGAACGATGACCGTCTCCTCAACCTCGTTCACAACTGTCTCTGTCCGTGTTGTGCCCGGAACCACATTTGTCACTGTGCTGGTGATTGTCTCCACAGCCCCGGTGTAGCGGTATTCAAACGTTGCCGTGTTCTCTTTCCCTTTTTCCAGTTTTATAATTTTACTGCTCTCTGTCGGTGTATAATCCGGAACAGTCACCGGAATGACCGTGATTGTTTCCTCTGCATTTCCATAGGTGATCTGCGGAGCCGCAATCTGTTCCTTTGTCTGACTGTCTATGAAACTCACCGTATAGGAAACCGGATCGATCAGACGTTTATAATCCAAAACATACTCTGTATTCCGCTCCACCACAGTTCCCACAACACCGTTAAAAGCTTTCAACCCATATGCTGCCTCTTTTTCATAGTGCAGGCAGTTAGAAAACCATGATGTCAGCCCTGCATCACTTTCCCAGCCAGGCACTGTGAAAGCAAGTGTATCTCCCTTTGCAACTTTTACCTTAATATAATTTTTTGTCACTTCCATCCCTTCGGAAACAGTGATCTTATCTATATCAAAACAAGCAATATTTCCTGCACGGAATGTCACTGTATACATTCTTTTTTCCACCGCTTCTTTCTCTTCCGAAGCTTTCACCGTTGTCATCGGAAGCACCAGCGCCATGAAGATAAAAACCGTAAGAAAGCCCGTAATTATTTTTTTTACTTTTTTCATGACTTGCGCTCCACCTTTCTTTTTTTCACTGCGATACTAACAATCACTATACCTGCCACCAGAACTCCTGCAGATACCGTCACTGTCAGAGGATCTCCTGTCCTGACACCATTTGCCAGTGGAACAAGCTGTTCTGTGACAGTCTTTGGAATCACTTTCTTTACAACCTTTGTCACCACATTGTCTTCTCCGTACTCCGTCACATAATTTGTGATCACAACCGGCTTTCTGTCGTCTGCATAGTATGCCCGGAATTCAAATTCCATCGCACCTGCTGCACGCGAATAATCAATTCCATCTGCGCTGTCCATGCCCTCGCCGTCTAAAGTCAATGTCACATAGACATCCGCCGACTCCCCCGGATCCAGAGCTGTCATATAACGATACTCATTCAATTCTGTAATTTCTGCTAAACCTTCGGCACTTGCCACATTTTCCGCATATCCACCGGCATCTGCATCCAGCAAAGATATCCTTCCGGTATCATTGCCGATCTCCACCTGAAACTCATATGCTCCGCCAGACGCTTTTCCTGCTTCTTCCAAAGCATCCGTTGTCTTCTGCGAAATAAAAAAAGATGCCTTATGACTGTTTTGATTCTCGATTTTAATGACAACGGTCCTGCTGTCTCCGGGTGCCATGCCATCAAAAGCACCGGCAAGTTCTGTCTTATCTTTTGTATACACAAGCTGATTTTCCTCTGTCAGCTGCACAGTCTGAATTTCCGCCGCACTGACCACCGATGAAAATCCACAAGTCCAAATAAGCAACAGAACGGCTGCCATGTTTTTTATTTTCATATGATCCAATCTCCTTCAACCGTTATCTTGTTTCTGAAACAGACAAAATCGTTCCATTTTCATCAAACTCCGGGAACACGCCAAGCTCTGCTGCGATCGCATCTTTTGCGTTATTCGCCTGAACTGCCGTAACTTCGTATTCTAACGTATAGACTGCATCTGCAAATCCATTTCCCATAGATTCCTTAAAATGAATTCCGTCCATAAAGTTTGTTGTCGTCTGCTCTGGAGCCAGCGGCTTTGTGTAGTACATCACCGTCTGCTCATCATCCTCATACCCGATGATCCAGTCCTGATTATGTACATAGATATCATCCGCCTCCCCTGCACTCACAAGTCCGCCGCTTTTTGTATCCCATGCATGATAAATAACTACTTTTACATACACATCATAACCATCCGGGATATCGTTTTGTACTGCCTTCGGCATGACGATCGTTTCCCCCGGTACGATCGTAACCGGTTCTTTTTCCCCGCCGTCTGCCAGTGCCACAGGCTGATCCCCGATCACCGTGACTCCCACACTCTTAATGGAAATATTTGCCACTGCCTTTTCACTTTTTGTATTCAGAGCTGCAAGCGTTCCGCCAACCATCGTTGCCAGGATCAATACTGCAGCGATTCCCATAAGCATGTATTTTTTCTTCACTCTCCATCTCCTCCGCTCATCCATTGAATTTTTTATAAATCCTTGTGTTATTATAGGTATCCCCGGTCACACAATGGTCACACGAATATTTTATGCAGCAGACCGCACGAAAAATGCACTTTGTTTCTTCAATTACGCAAAAATACCTCCCGGCAGATTCGGGGTTGTTACCCGCATCTGCTCAGGAGGTATCCTGTCATTTCATAAATATTGATTTTTCTTCACATTTTAAGCAATCATTTTACATCCACTATCT
>OFMT01001205.1_pt1 | contig 19572 bp, 41 predicted proteins | sample 1541891 | NCBI WGS metagenome assembly OFMT01 (sample SAMN04209230, study PRJEB22552) | human gut metagenome | biome: gut; material: feces | host: Homo sapiens | place: USA: Oklahoma | reverse complement strand
TGCAGGAAATGCTGGACAACGCCGACGACGAAAGCATCCGCAGAGCCATCCAGCGTTGCATGGACACGATTGAGGGCTAAAGGGGGTGCACCCCTATGGTTGACGAAAATGAGGTCAATCGCTGGATAGCTCGCCTCGAGACGGAAGAATCAAGTTGGACAAACTATGAGCGCCTTGCCGTGCTGTATGCCATCCGGGACCAGCAAAGCGGCAGCAGAGAGAGGGCTTTGCCAATGGCATACTCCGCAGCGCCCGCGCCGGTCAACGTCGAAACATACGGCGACAGCGATTTTCTGCGGGCTGTGGCAGACGTTCCGCCAGACAAGGCATGGGTGATTATGGACGAGCTGATGGACAGCTTGAAAATTGTAAACGAGCGCGTCTATAATAGCGTCATGCGCAAACTGGAAAAGTAAATTGCAGATGGAATTACAGATGCGTATCAAAAAACCGTGTAATATCAATGCTTTTGCGGTTTCGGTTGCGGGTTCGACTCCCGCCGCCTCCACCAATGAAAAAACCTCGCAGTTTCAACGGCTGCGGGGTTTTTCTTGTATTTGCAAGGGTTTTCAAGCTTACATGTTTACGCATTACTTGCGATATCTGCAAGTTATATTCCGTTAAAACACGACTTTTGCAGATGAATTGCAGATGAAATTACAGATGAAATTCGGATTCAAAAAAGCCGTCAACGGCATCTGCCACTGCTACGGCTTTATCATCCATGGTGTGCTGATATACGTTTTTAAGCATGTTGTTTGTGGAGTGCCCCATGCGCTCCATTGCGTATTTGTCCGGGACATTGAGCCTGAGCATGACCGACGCGTTTACATGGCGGAGGTCGTGGAAGCGGAACGGCTGAACTCCGCAGCGGGCACACGCGCGTTGCAGATGCTTATATAGGACATTTCTGGTTGCGTGGACAATATACTCATCTGTGTGCGGTGTTGCGTCAAGCAGCCCCATAATATACGGCGGCACTTTCAGTTTTCTGTTTCCACTGTAAGTTTTGGGCTGCTTGAGCTGCGGGCCGTTCTCACCGTCTACCATTGCTTGCTTAATCGTCAGGATATCACCGTCAAGACAATCCCATGTTAGACCTCTGATCTCCGATGTACGGAGACCGAGCCAGACAGCCAGAAGGAAAGGCAATTCAAAGTCCGTGCCCTTGCAGTCTTCGTGTAGAATTCTGATCTCGTCCATGGTAGGGATTTTGATTTTAGGTGCTTCCTTCTGAGGGAGAGATATACGGAACACTTTATCTGGGAATTCCTCTGCCATTGTCGCAGTAAACAGGCCGTAAGCGTTGCGGACGTACTTGGGCGACTTTTCCCGCGCCATCTTATTCACGGCACGCTGCACGCGATCCTGCGTCAACGCGGAGCACTTAACGCTCATCAGCTCCGGGAAAACCGCCTTGCGGAGTTTTCTGTACCCGTTGACGGTGGAGGGGGAGAGTATCGCGTCCTTGCTGTCAATATATCGGTCGATAGCATCACCAACCGTGCGCTCGGACGCACGAGCGGCAGACTTTGCGCCGGACTTCAACGCGGCCGCTTCATTCTCTGCCTGCCTTTTGGTAAGAGCTGTGACGGACACGCGCTTTCCGTCTACCATGACGCTGACATTCCAGTTGCCGGACGGTAGCAGTTTTGCTTTCGGTATCTTCATTCAAATCCCCCTCCAATCAATGTACAAGCACCATGCAGCCAGCAGAACGATAATGACAAACATTACAGCAATCACGCCGTTGCGGATACGGACGCCGCGCCGCATGATCTCGATCATGTCCGCTTTCGCATCAACGTGACGTTCCAACTCATCATTCCGCGCTTGCAAGGTTTCTTCTGTTGGCGTCAAGTGTTCGGAGATATCGAACACTTCATCAAGCGATATTCCAAGCGATTTGCAGATTGGCACGACGGTGTAGATGGACGGAGCTTTAGAAAACTTGGAAAAGAAATTCTGCACGGTGGACAGCGGTACGCCGGAAACGTCGGAAATGTCTTGATAGGTCAGTTTCAAATCTTCTTTACGGATTCTGCACACTTCTTGAATGTTCATTTACGCCACCTTAATTTTTTCGATTTTTGCGCCGCAAAGTCGCAAGATGAGGGCTTGTCGAACCGTGTCGAGCGCTGGCTTATTGCAATGTTTCGGTGTTGAATTGCCAAGGTAAAGCGGAGTATGGTCAAGACATGCAGCGGCGACCGCTTCCCGCTGGCTGCAAAAAGGCACTGCCGTTTGTTGCAGAGGGCGGCAGTGCCTTTAGTTACTTATTGCTTCTCAAGTTTTACGGTCTGCGTAACTCCCATGGCAGACACTTCGTAACTGATTACGCCGCCCTGATAGGTAAACGTCTTGGTGTCATCGCCGCTGGCGAGAATTGCCATATCGGTCTGGTCTTTATCATTTTCCGATTCCCAGGTGTACGGCTCATCCGCCGTGGTAGGGGCATCGAAAGAACCGGCCCAATAGAGGGCTTTTGTGTCTCCGTTATCAGATACCCAATACACCTCAATGGCATCTCCGGAAATAGTAGCGGCCTGCCATGCGTCCTCTGCATCGCTGTTTGTCTGCTTCCATTCTCCAACGAGATCGGGCGGAGTTTCCGGCTCATTTTCTGGATCGGACTGATTTGTTTCCCCGCAGGCGGTTAACATGCCGAGCGCGAGAGCCGAAGACAGCGCGATAAGCAAAAACTTTTTCATCTCAACTCTCCATTTTCTTATATTTTCGACTGCACAAAGTGCAATAATCAACATATAGCCCCGTTACAAAAATATTTGGAGGGACATAATTATGGACGAACAAACGAAAAAAGCGGCAGAACTTTTTGCCAACCTGACGCCAGAGCAGAAAAATATTATTCTTGCGATGGTTGACAACCTTCTATCACAGCAAGCACTGCACTCTTCTGCTGCGGAGACAATCGGCTAAACCCGGCAATAAGCTGCGCAAGCTGCGCATCCTCACCCTCGGCCTTCGGATCGTGGGCTTCTTTTACGCCCTCGGCCTCGACCGGAGACTTGGGGGCGTCAATGCCCATCAGATAATCGGCGGATATATGAAAGTGTTTTGAAATTTGTGGAAGATAGTCCGTATAACTTTTATACTTCCCGGATTTCCATTTATAAATTACTCCTCGTGGGAGACCCAGGGCTATTTCAATTTCCCTATCCGTCATTCCAGAACTGTCAAAAAGCGGTTTAATCTTATCATTAAATAAATCCATAATATGCTTGCCTTTCACTAAAATAGTGAATACAATAAAATTGCCTTATCAAATAGGGAGGAGCTGCCTTATGAAAAAAGAAAACTTGCAATCCATTACCGTTTCGTGCTTTGGGAAGTATTACAGTGTAAAAATTAGCGGCGTTGAGATCAATAATGTCAAGGCGTATCATTTGGAGCAGAACAGCGATGGTAGTGCACGCTTGACGCTCGATCTTGATTGCTGTTTTGCGGAAACTCAGGCGGCCTTAAATCAGCCAGTTGATTAAAGCAGACGCGATAGCTCCCGTTATCCACGAATTGCGCTCCATACAAGCACCGAATTTACTTAATAGCCCCGGTTTTGGCGTTTCTTGCCCTGCGAGAATCTTTTCTAAAATGGAAATGATCTCTTGCAGGGTTTCTTTATCATCCCCGCCGTCTCGCTCAGCACGCTCTTTCATCTCTTGGATAGAAACGGAGACAGAATTGTTATTGCCAATTACCGAGTTTGTAACGGTTCCAATATTAAAAATTGTTTGCGATTGAGGTACAGGGGGTTCCGGGTTAGGTGTTTTCTGATAGTAAACGGTCAAATAATTTGCGACGCCATTAAAGTATTCTGTTGAAATTTCAGAAACATATACCGTTCTTCCGTCAGGGAAAGTCAGGGAGTCTCCTTCTTTTATATCGACCGTTGGGAGGAAAGTGATAGCATCTTTCCCCCGCATTTTATCGCAATTCGGCAAACCCTTTTCAGTGGATACGGTTTCTTTGTTTCTTGCCACTAAAAAGCTTACCCCTTGGGTTTTAATAAAATCACCGATTGGCATTTTTATCTCCTATGCCATTTTGTATTTATCCGCTAATTCAAACCTGAGAAAATTGTGTAATGCACCAAGATTCACTATTTTAGCGAAAATCGATTGACTTTCACTAAAATAGTGAATATAATGGCCTTACAGAACTTAATTAAGGCAACAAAAAACCAAGCCCCCAACGGATTTCCCATTTTGCGGACTTATAACCGATATTTTGTTGGCTGACACTTACATAATAGCGGTGTTGGTTGCGTTTGTCAATATAAAGTTCTGAACTTTATAAGGAGGGGAGAACGCTTGGAATTAAAGGCAATCCGAGAAAATGCCGGTTTGCGGCAGGAAGACGTAGCAAAGAAACTCCGCGTAAGAGTTTCCGCGGTGTCTAACTGGGAACGCGGTGTGAATGGTATCGCAAGCAAGTACATTAGACCACTGACCAGATTGTACGGCGTGACCGAAAAGGAAATCAGAGCGGCATCGGAAGCCGCGCAGACTGCAAGAGCGGATAAGGAGGGCGCATGAACTGGATTATTGTAATCGTTGCCGGGATCATTGCCATCTGCGTTTCACATTGGTTTGATGGAATGATAGGTTCCTCTTTGTGCCTGTTTGCAGTAGAAACAATCTCTATCATTGCCATAGTCACGGCGGTAGTGGTTATCCTTGTGGGCGTGCTCGAAACGCCACAGTCCATCAATAACTTTAACCGCCAGAAGGCATACATCGAAATGCACGAAGCGAAAAACGCCGTGGAAGATGCGGCGTTGACTTCCAAGAAAATCGAGCTGAATGAGTGGCTTTATGACGCACAGTGCAGCAAATCCCGATTCGGGAGTTGGAGCTTTTACCCAGACAGCATTTTGATCTGGAGCCGATCGAATGAAGGGGCATAAGAAAAGCCCTGTTCAGCGTAGCAGGCCGAACAGGGCACCGGACAAATCTCACCACAAGATATTGTGTCCGTGCTCATTGTAGCACGGAAGAAAGGAAAAGGCAAGATGCTAAAGCCACAACAGTTAACGCGCCGGCGAAATGACCTTGAGCGAGCCGTGCGCGGCGCGATGGGACGGGCGCTGATTCGCACCGGCAAGGAGCTGGGCGAGGAAATCGGCTTATCGGAAACGCAAATCTGTAACAGAATGGCGGGGCGTTCCCGCTGGACGTTAGAAGAAATCTGGGAACTTGACCGAGTTTTGCAATTTACGGACGCGGAAAAGCTCATACTGATCGGAGGCACGAAATGATTGACACGCTGTTTTTCGGCGGCATCGCCGCTGCGGTGATCGCGCTCAACGGCTGCGACTTTACGACGGGGCTTTCTGTCATCGGCGCGTGCGCGGTATGCAAGGCGCTGTATGACCTGCTGCCCTACATCGACAGGGGGTGCAGGCGATGAGACGGCACGACAAGCGCACGAGAGAGCAGCGCAAGGCCGATGAATCGGCGCTGTTTGCGGCGGCGTGCTTGGGCGCAACGATCCTTTTGATCGTGATCTCAATCCTCGCCACCAGCGCGCAGGCGGTCGATGCGGAACCGGAAGAAGCGCCCATCGTAGAGGAGTATGATCCCGCGTGGGACATTCCCGCGACGGAGAGCGCCGTTTGCAATGACGTGTTTCTCGGCGAATTTACGCTGACGGCCTATTGCCCCGGACGCTGCTGCTGCGGCAAGTGGGCGAGCGGCTACACCGCGACCGGCGCGCTGGCCACCGAAGGGCGCACGATCGCGGTTGACCCGAAGGTTATTCCATACGGTTCGCGCGTCCTGCTGATCTGGCCGGACGGCACACAGCACAGCTATATCGCGGAGGATTGCGGCAGCGGTGTGAACGGCAACCACATCGACGTGTTTTTCAACGGCCATCAGGCGGCGCGCGTGTTCGGCGTGCAGAGCGCGATGGTGTATTTGGAGGTGGAGGAATGATGCACTGCTGGGCTTGCGGCGCGGATTTCCGAGAGCCGGCTCTTTATGCGTACCGCGAAAATCTGGACGATGAGAACTGGACGATTACCACTCAAACCGTGTGCCCTTACTGTGGCACAGACAATATTACGGAGGTAAAAGATGAACCTTTATCAGATTGATTCCGCGCTTGCGGAATGTGTAGATGCCGAGACCGGCGAAATCCTTGACGTTGAAAAGCTCTTAGAGCTGAACATGGCAAGAGAGCAGAAGATTGAGAACATCGCGCTTTGGATTAAAAACGATGTTGCCGAAGCAAAGGCGATCCGCGAAGAAGAGAAGACCCTTGCGGCGCGCAGACAGGCTTTAGAGCGCGCGGCAGAGAGAAAGAAAAAATATCTCGATTCTGTTCTGAACGGCGAGAAGTTTTCCACTCCCCGATGCTCTATCAGTTATCGCAAAACCACCAGCGTGGAGGTCTCCGACATGGGCGCGGTGGTGGCGTGGATGCTCGCCAACGGTCACGACGGCGAGGTTACTTACAACGCCCCCACGGTGAGCAAGACTGACCTTGCCCCGTTGCTGAAAAATGGCGCTGAAATCGACGGTGCGACGCTTGTACAGGGCATGAGCATGGGGGTGAAGTGATGGAGAACCTTGAAATTTATGAGCGCGTTCGGCAAGTCCCAACGTCCGCGCAACGTGAGATTCAAGCGGGACGACTGAAAGGCAAGACTGATATCAACCCAATGTGGCGCATTAAGGCGCTGACGGAGCAGTTCGGCCCTTGCGGTATTGGTTGGAAATATACCATCACCGATAAGCGCCTTGAAAATGGCGCGAACAATGAGGTTTCCGCATTTGTAGACATTGACCTTTACATCAAAGTCGACGGGGAGTGGTCGGACGCGATTCCCGGCACAGGCGGCAGCGCGTTTGTCGCTAGCGAACGAAACGGCCTTTACACCTCTGACGAGTGCTACAAAATGGCGCTGACCGATGCTATTTCCGTTGCCTGCAAGGCTCTCGGTTTTGGCGCGGATGTGTATTGGGCGAAGGACGCGACCAAGTACACACAAAGGCCGGAGAGACAGCAACCAAACGAGGTGGCTGGAAAACCGGTTTGCAAGGACTGCGGCAAGCCCATCTACCCGGTGACGCACGGCGGCAAGTCGTATTCCGTTTCGGAGATCGCGGAGAACGCGAGAAAGACCTATAAAGCGCCGCTCTGCTGGGCGTGCATGATGGCGAGGAGAAAAGCGAATGAAAGCCCGACTGCATGATCTATCCCTTGCGCGCGATGGTGGGTATTTGCTCACCATCGCTACGCGGGAGAACGTCGGCACACTATACGACGAGCTGCACGAGGTAGACGTTGACGTGACCGTCAAGAAGCACCGTGAGAAGCGGAGCCTCGATGCCAATGCTTACTCATGGGTGTTGCTGGATAAGCTCGCAGAATCCACAGGAACGCCAAAGAGTGAGATTTACCGCCGAGAGGTCAGGGACGTTGGCGGCAACACAGAAACAGTCTGTGTGCGCGAGAAAGCCGTGCAGAAGCTATGCGACGGCTGGAACAAGAATGGTGTCGGCTGGCAGACGGAAGTGATGGACAGCAAAATCGACGGCTGTAAGAACGTGGTGCTGTATTACGGCTCGTCCACCTTTGACACAAAGCAAATGTCACGCCTGATCGACAACATCGTGCAGGACTGCAAGGATCTGGGCATTGAGACCTTGACCCCACAACAGCTTGACGCGCTAAAGGAGGAATGGGGCAAATGACTAAAAGCATCATGCAGGACAAGCGGGAGTGCTATATCTCAGGATTCTCAACGAACCTCGCGCGGCATCACATTTACGGTGGTGGGCGTCGGCAGCTATCCGATATTTGGGGCTGCTGGGTGTGGCTGCGTGCCGACTGGCACAATATGGCCGACTACGGCGTGCACGGGAACGACGGTCACGAACTGGATATGCGGCTGAAACGCGAGTGTCAGAAGCGCTTTGAAGAGCTTTACGGCCACGATACTTTTATGGCCGTATTTAAGAAAAACTATTTGGAGGACGAATCATGTTGAACAGAGTTTGCATCATGGGTCGCATTACGCGCGATCTGGAACTGCGCCGCACGCAGGACGGAACGGCGGTCACGAGATTCACCGTCGCCGTCGATGACGATTTCAAGAGCAAAGCAACCGGCGAGAAGAAAACCTATTTCCTCGATGTGGTGGCGTGGCGGCAGACGGCAGAGTTCGCTTGCCAGTATCTCGGCAAAGGCCGCATGGTCGTGGTTGAAGGCAAGCTCACCGTCCGCGACTGGACGGACAAGGACGGCAATAAGCGCCGCAACGCGGAGATCATCGCCGATAATATCTATTTCGGTGACAGCAAGCGCAACGATGCTACCGAGCCGCATTTCACCGTAGAGAGCGCCGCAGGCAACTTTGCGGTGATCAGTGAGGACGACGGCGATCTACCGTTTTAAGGCGGTGGAGGCATGGCGGAGAGCAAAGAATATGTCAAACTCTGGCTGAGCTACGAGGACTATTTCCGCGAGTATGACGACGAGTCGATCGGGGCTATCGTCCGGGCGATGCTCGCTTACCGGAAAAACGGAGAACAGCCGCAGTTTGAAGGCCCCGAACGGTTTATTTGGCCCGCGATTCAGCGGGATATTGACGAGTCCATAAAGGCGCAGGAAGCCGCCGCCAATGCCTGTCGAGAGAACGGGAAAAAGGGCGGCAGACCGCCGAAAGCAAGCGGTTTTTCGGAAACCAAGGGAAACCAAAAAAACCAAAGCGGTTTTTCGGAAACCAAAAAAAGCCAAGGACAAGGACAAGGACAAGGACAAGGACAAGGACAAGGACAAGGACAAGGACATATACCCCCTAAATCCCCCTCTACGGGGGACGCATTCGAGCGTTTCTGGTCAGTTTACCCGCGAAAAATCGGGAAACAGTCTGCTAAGAGAGCTTTCGAGCGGGTCAAAGCCCCCCTCGAAACACTTGTGACCGCGGTGGAGCGGCAGAAGTGCAGCGACCAATGGACGCAGAACAACGGGCAGTTTATTCCACACCCCGCCACATGGCTGAATCAAGGCCGGTGGGACGATGAGCTGCCCGAGAGCGCGGGGGGGTATCGGAACACTGGGGCTTTTACCGGCGGTGATGTATTCGCCGAGATGCTTGAGGAGGAAAAGAACCGTGGAAAGAGCTGACGTGATTAGCCTTTTGGGGCGATTAAAACAGGCTTATCCGCAGGCCTATGCCAAGATGACCCGCACAGAAGCCGAAGAGATGGTGTCCCTCTGGTCGGACATGCTGGGCGGGGAAGATCCTGCCGAGGCGATGGGCGCAGTGAATGCGCTGATCGCCGAGGACACGAGGGGATTTCCGCCGAAGGTCGGCCAAGTGCTGGCAAAGATCAGGGGCACCGCTTCCCCGCACGTCTCGGTGGCGTGGATGAAGCCATACATCGAGCGGACAGCCGAACAGGAATCATTCCTGCCGAGCGTATCGCGTTATGCGAGAGAACACGGGCTGACGTGGGAAGCGGCGGCTGCCGAAATGGAGGGAAGCAATGGGCATTGATATTTCTCGGCTGGGCAAGGACGCTCAAGCGCAGGTCATGGCAAAGATGGCCGTGCAGGAAGTCAAGAAGCGCAGCAAGTACGGCAACCGCAAGGTCGTGCGCGACGGCATCAAGTTCGATTCCGAGCGTGAGGCGGCGCGGTTCGGCGAGCTGAAAGTGCTGCGCGCGATGGGCAAGATTCGGGATTTGCGGCTGCAAGTGAATTTTACCCTCGTGGAGGGATACACAACTATCGAAGGTGAGAGAATCAAGCCGATGGTCTACCGCGCGGATTTTACTTACGAGCGGACGACTGAGCCGGACTGCAACGGCACGGTGCACTGGCTGCGCGAGGTCGAGGACGCAAAGGGCGCGAAAACGAAAGACTATCTGCTGAAAAAGAAGCTGATGCAGGACAAGTACGGCATCACGATCCGCGAGGTGTGAGATGAGCTTTGAGCACTGCCACAGCTGCAAGCCGCCGACGCGGCACGTAGGTTGTCACGGCGATTGCCCGTACTATCAGGCGGATATCGCCAAGTACAACGAGGCGAAGGAAGAAGAAGCGCGCCAAACGCAGGAACGCGGTGCCTATTGGGGCGCGCGGCAGTTTAAGACAAGACGCTATCAACGAACGAAATAAGGGAGCAAGAAAAGATGTTGACAGAAAAAGAGTTGGGCGAACGGCTCAAAAACGTTCGCGAAGTGCGCCGCATCAGCCAGTTCCGGCTTGGCGAAATGGTGGAATGCGGGCAGGGACATATCGGGAAACTGGAAAAGGGTGAGCACTACCCGAAGTTGCCGACGCTGTACAAGATCAGCGAAGCGCTGAATATTTCCGTAAGCGATATTTTGTCGGAATCTCCGCCATCAAAGGATGGGATGCTTTCGCCGGAGGAAGTCGGCGCAAACATCCGCAAATGGAGAATCATGCGTGGGCTTGGCGTGAAGAAACTGGCGGAAAAGTCGGGCGTATCGCGCAACAGCATCCGAAACCTTGAGACCGGCAAGTGCATGAGTTTCCTACTGACATATCAGTACATCGCCGAAGCGCTGGGCGTGTCGCTTGACGCACTGATCTACGGGGAGGTGCACGCATGAGCAAGATCATGAGACCGAAAACGCCGTTTGAGTTCTGCGCTTATCCGGTGCTCAAGGAGGCGTTAGAAAAGATGAACTATAACCAAACCGAACTGGCGCAATCCCTCGGCATGTCGCAGTTTACGGTGTCGGCGTGGGTGCGCGGAGACCGCGATACAACGGTGCGGCTGCTGCTGGCGCTGGAGGATTTGACTGGGATGACGTTCCGGGAGCTGTTTGCAGAATGCGAGGGGAGAAGATGACAAAGAAAATTCTTGACGTGACCTGCGGGAGCAGAACGATTTGGTTCAACAAGAACCATCCTGCTGCGATTTACTGCGACGTTCGGGACGAGGAATGCACGGGGGTCTGGAAGAGTACCAACAGAGATTCAGAACGGACCTGCATCGTGCATCCTGACGTGCTGTGCGACTTCACGGATCTACCGTTCTCTGATAATTCTTTCGCTCTGGTCGTGTTCGACCCGCCGCACCTGCGTCGCGTAGGTGAAAATGCGTGGATGCGGAAGAAATACGGGCAGCTCGGCGAAGACTGGCCGAAGGTGTTGCACGACGGGTTTCACGAGTGTATGCGCGTGCTGAAACCGGACGGCGTGCTGATTTTCAAATGGGCTGAGACGCAGATCCCAGCGGGGAAAGTGTGGGACGCCATCGGGCAGAAGCCGCTTTTCGGGCATCACAGCGGAAAGAGGTCACAAACCTTTTGGGGCTGCTTTATGAAGTTGGATAACGAAGGAGACACGCGATGAATAGCATTCGGGCGAGCCAGATCATGGGCGGGAACGGAGCGAAGGCACGCAAGGCGTCTGACTTATACCCGACGCCGCCGGAGGTGACGGCGGCGCTGATGCGCTTTCTCAAGCTGCCAGCGGGGGCGGATGTATGGGAACCGGCCTGCGGCCAGGGCGACATGGTGGAGACGCTGCGGAACTGCGGAATGCTGGTCTATGGCACGGACATCCGCAGCGGGCAGGACTTTTTGAAGACCTACGGGACACACTACACGGACAAGTCGATTGACTGGATTATCACAAATCCGCCGTTTTCGCTGGCGGAAGAATTCATTCGCCATGCGGCGGAGATCGGCAAGCCGTTCGCGATGCTGCTCAAGGCACAATACTGGCACGCGGCGAAGCGGGCGCAGCTCTTCCGCGAGATCCCGCCGAGCTACGTGCTGCCGCTGACGTGGCGGCCGGACTTCCTCTTTAAGGAAAGGGGCGGCAAAAAGGGCGCAAGCCCGCTCATGGACGTCATGTGGTGCGTGTGGCTCACGCCGCAGATGCAGGGCGTGCAGACAGTATTCAAGCCACTGATGCGGCCGGAGAAAGTGACATGACCGGATATGGGAATCAGCCGATCTCGCAGCAGGCGGCGAAAGAGCTGCTGGCGCTCCCGCTCGAAGACAAGGTGGTTTTGAGCCGCGAGAAGATTGAGCAATGGTACGACGCATGGGGCGGCAAGTGCTACGTCAGCTTTTCCGGCGGGAAGGATTCGACGGTGTTGGCTTATCTGGCCGCGAAGGAGCTATCGCGCTATCGCACGCCGATCTATCCGCTGACGCTGGTATTTGTCAACACGGGGCTTGAGTATCCAGAAATCCAGCATTTTGCCAACGATTATGTGGCGTGGCTGCAAAGGCAGTTCACACGGATCGACGTGCAGCTTGTGCGGCTGAGGCCGAAGATGAATATCCGGCAGGTGTTGACAAAGTACGGTTATCCCGTCATCGGCAAAAAACAGGCGCGCTTTATCCGCGATTTGCAAAACGCGCACGGGCAAAACGATGCAACGGTCAATCTGTATCTGACCGGATACAACCGGGAGGGCGTTTACTGTTCGACGATGAAACTGGCGGACAAGTGGCATTATCTCAAGGATGCGCCGTTCCGCATTAGCGAGCAATGCTGCGACGTGATGAAAAAAGCGCCCGCCAAGCGATACGAAGCTACGAGCAGATGTGTGCCATTTACCGCGATGATGGCGAGCGAGAGCCAGCAGCGCGAAAAAGAGTGGAAGCGCACGGGCTGCAACGCCTTTGACGGCAAGCGTCCCATGAGCAAGCCTATGAGCTTCTGGACAGATCAGGACGTGCTTGCGTTTCTAAAGGACGAAAGCATCCCGTATTGCAGCGTATACGGGGACATCGTGGCGAGCGACGGGGAAAATGATTATCTGTCAACGCTCGTCGAAAAGCCGCTGCATTGCACGGGCTGCCAGCGCACGGGCTGCATGTTCTGCGCGTTCGGTGCTCATCTCGAAAAGGGAGAAAACCGGTTTGAGCGCATGAAGCACACGAACCCGAAGCATTACGACTTTTGCATCGGCGGCGGGGAATGGGACACGGATGGGCTATGGAAGCCCAATGAAAAGGGGCTCGGATGCGGTCGGGTTCTGGATTACATCGGAGTGAGGTATTGACCATGTAGATCGGAGAACCATTTAGCTGGAAGCCTGCCGCATTTGAGGGCAGCAACGGCATTATGAGCGTGACCACGAAAGAGACGACTGCGCACGGGCGCGTCGTCTACATCAACGAGGCGCACCGCTACTTTACGGCGGAGGCGGAGGTAAACGGAATCAAGCTCAGGGAGAGCTTTAAATTTTGAGGAGGTAAAAATGGACGCTTTAGAATTTTTGAAAGAACGCAAAAGAATGTGTGCCTCATACCCGGGTTGTAAGGGTTGCCCACTTGACGATAGTAAATGCGTTATCGATAGCACCCTCTCCGATGATGAAGATTGCAAGAGAATCGTCGCTACTGTTGAGCAGTGGTCGAAGGAGCACCCGCGCAAGACGCGGCAGAGCGTGTTTCTGGAGCAGTGTCCAGATGCTATTATTAGCGATGACGAATTGCCAGAGGTCGCGCCGTGTCAGCTATGTGCTGGGTTGATTCATGGTAGATATGTAGAAGATTGCGAGAACAGAGGATTATGTGTTGAATGCCGCCGCGAGTTCTGGATGCAGGAGGTCGAGTGATATGTGCCCGTACGATCACGGAATCTGCAAAGCACCGGATACGACGTGCCCTCACTGGATGGGGACATTTTGCGAGCTTGATATGCAGGGGGCGAGAGAATGAAGCGTATCCTCATCGCCGCAGCGGCGATTGTGGCGCTGCTGGTTGGCTGCTCGCAGACGCATTATCCGTATGTGCGGTACTTGAACAGCGACCTCACGAACGACAGCAAAAGTCGGAAAATCGAAGTCCGAGATGGGTACGAGCTCAACGAAGGTCATTCGTGGGACATCGTCGAAACGGATCAGGGCTATGATCTGGTTCTTCATTTTATCGAAAAGGAGGCGGAATGATGGAACGGCTTACAAAGCGAAGCCCCGACACAACGAAAGAGAACGGCGTGTGCTGCACGCACTTCCACAGTCCTGAGTGCTTCATGGTCGAAGGTAACTGCTCCGCAGGATGCAAGTGGGAAGAAGCGGCGTGGAGCCGCCTTGCCGACTACGAGGACACGCGGCTGACACCGGGAGAGGTGCGCAGCTTATGGGGTGAATGGACCGCCATGATGCGAGTTCTTAACAGCATCGGCAACTATGACCGCCTGCGCGAGCTGGCCGAGGCCGACAAGGGCGGGCGGCTGGTGGTGCTTGAAAAAGGGGAAAATCATGGATAGAGATATTAGAAGAACTCTTGCTCGCAAATATAACGGGATGAAGCAGCGATGCTACAATCCGAAAAACTCTGAATATAAGAATTACGGCGCGAGAGGAATCGGAATTTGCGAAGAGTGGCTTTCAAACCCTGATTCGTTTTTTGAATGGGGAGTTTTGAACGGGTACGAAAAAGGGCTGACTATCGATAGGATAGATGTCAATAGGGGATATGAACCCGAGAATTGCAGATGGGCTACTATGGCAGAGCAACAGTCAAATAAGCGTTCAAACGTAATGGTTGAGTGTAACGGAGAAATGGTAACTCTGGCTGAAGCAAGCAGGCGCATCGGAATCAGCGAATCAGCGGTATGGATGAGAATAAAACGCAAAATCCAAGTTGACATGGAGCCATACAAGTGGGAAAAGCCTGTAATTCGAGATGATGGGGCAATCTTCCATAGCGTGAAAGAAGCAGCTAAAAGCGTAGGGGTACACGATACAAAAGTTTCTGCCGTTTGCAAAGGGAATCGAAAAACAACCGGCGGACATTCATTCAGGTTCCTCACCCGCGAAGAGGCGGAGAAAGCATTGGGGGCGATGAAGGATGAGTAAGGCTGTTATGCTGAGCATTCGCCCGAATTGGTGCGAAAAGATTGCCAACGGCGAAAAGACGATTGAGGTGCGCAAGACGCGGCCAAAGCTGAACCCGCCGTTTAAGTGCTATATCTACTGCACGCTGCCAAAATATCCGCACGAGGACTTCATTGCGACGGACTATCCAAGGCCACAGTTTTACGGCGGCGGCAAGGTCATCGGGGAGTTTACCTGCGACGCAATTACCCGTGTGAACATCTGCGGATTTTGGGACGATAGCGGGAAGCAGCTCGACAATCGGCTCAAAGATACTTGTTTAACCTCAGAAGAGTTCAGAAACTACCTCGGCGAAAATGTCGGTTACGGCTGGCATATCTCCAACCTGAAAATCTACGACACGCCGCGCGAACTGAGCGAGTTTACCGGACTACGCAATACGAGATTCGGCGCAGCGCCATATGACATCAAGCGCGCGCCGCAGAGCTGGTGCTATGTGGAGGTGATGGAAGATGTTTGAATTAAAACCTTGCCCGTTTTGCGGAGCCAAGGGCGTTATGCAGAGAAACGGTCACTGCTTTCGGGCATGCTGCCCAAATAGAGACTGTCCAATCGAACCGAGAACACATTGGTTTTTGAATTATCTATTAGCAATCGAAGCATGGAACAGGAGGGTAGACAATGGTTGAATACATTGAGCGAGAAGCGGCGATTGCAATAATTGAAGAAAAGCAAAAAGAACTATGCCCCGTCGGACGATACGGAAGAGGTTATGTTTATGGCTCCGACAGGGAGAAGTATGACGCTTGGGATGCGATTATTGATGCTCTAGAAAATATACCAAGCGCTGACGTTGCGCCGGTGGTGCATGCACAGTGGATTGAAGATGAGAGTGGAATTATTATCTGCCCAGAGTGCAAACGGGGATATAACCTGATCGCTAAATTTACCAATTACTGTCCTGCATGCGGCGCGAAGATGGACGGAAAGGAGGGCGCAAATGCTGACAATCACGATTAAAGCCAACGTCCCCGCTGCTGACGCGCAGGGCATCAAGGAGCGCATCGCCATGGACATTGAGCGATACGGCGACGTGAAGGTCGTGAGCATCGTAAGCGACCGGGGGCGAGAAGAACAGCTACGAATGAAATAACGCCTGCGGGCGAAAAAGAAAGGAATTTTGCTATGAAAAAGTACATCGGAACGAAACTTATCGAGGCAGCACCGGCTATCCGCAAGGGTGGCAAAGTTTACGAGAAGACCCAGCCCATCCCGAGAAGCATGGATCCTGAGGAAGACGGCTACAAAGTCCGCTATCCTGACGGATACGAATCTTTCAGCCCGAAGCAGGTTTTTGAAGAGGCGTATCGACCGACTGACGGGCTGAGCTTTGGACTTGCTATCGAGGCGGCGAAGAAAGGAATGAAGATCGCACGCCGCGGCTGGAACGGTAAGAACCAGTACGTCGAGCTTGCGGAGCGTATCAGCTACGAGAACGCCGCGCACGAGGTAATTAATGCCAAGCACGAGGCCATCGGAAACAAAGCGCTTGCCTTTGTCGGCACGTCCGGCGTACAGCTCGGATGGTTGGCCTCGCAGGCCGACATGCTGGCTGATGACTGGATGATCGTCGGGGAAGCGGTGGCCGAATGAGCATCAACATCAAGAAGTACACCAAAGAACAGATGGCGAAGATGGTGGAGGACGCGCAGGCGGAAGTGCAGAAGTTAAGGCGGGTAAACGCCGCACTGACTGTGCAGATCAGCCAAATGAACGGTGAGGCCATCACCCGCGAGAATGTGATCGCAAAGCTGAAAGCAGCCGCGGACGGCCTGCGAAACAAGCTTGCTGACACTGAGGCGGCGCTTGGGCGGGCGAATGCAGAGTTGACGTATTCTGTCACTGAAAAGAACGCGCTGCGGAATGACGTAACTAAAATGACGGATAGAGCCGCTTTTGAGCTTGGGCGCGCCAATTACGCAGAATCCCACCCGTGGCGGAATCTGTGGGCGTGGGTCAAAAGAAAGCTGAGCCGTGAGTAAGTGGATTGCTATTATCCGCTGTGAGTTAAAACAAAAAGGGGGCAAAGATGGACGCTAAGCGCCTAAACCGTGACGCAGTTGTATATAAGCAAATTGCGATTCACGGGGGAGAGCAAAACGATAGTGGTCTTATTTTGGCAGCGAAAACATATCGAAAACAAGGTAATGTAAGATATGTAAATCTCGATAGCGAATACATAGTTGCAGAAATTGGAGGAGCAAAAGAGGTTTTTCGAGCAGAGCGGAGGCGCATATGAGCACGTTTCCTGACCGTTTGCGGAGATTGCGCGAACGCCACCAGTTAAAGCGCTGTGTGTTATCTGAGCTGTGCGGGCTGAACCGCAACACAATCAAACGCTACGAGATGGGGACGCAGAAACCATCAATGGACGCGCTGATAAGCATTGCCGACTATTTCGGTGTGTCGATTGATTACTTGCTTGGAAGGTCGGACTACCCAAAAGGTTTATAAAAATTTTTTGCAAAACTCACTTATAAGTGAGTTAGGGCATTGCAATTATGGGAGAATGGAGCTGCAGAGGTGTAAAAGTCTTTGCGGTTCTCTCATTTATGGCGTTTACCTCCTGCGCCATAGCGGGGCGCGGTGCTTTTCATTTTTTCACACCGTCCCCCGCGATATGCAGACGTAGCTCAACCAAAAGAGCGGCGCTTTGGCGATGCTATTGCGACGAAGCAGGTGCAAGCCCCGCCGTCTGCACCAAAAGAGGATGGCCGCTGCCTTGAGTGCGGCGTTGTAGCCCCTCGGGGCGGGTAAAGTCTGCTATGTAAGTCCAAGGGGTGGGGGCTGGTAGCAAAACGAGGTGATGCCTTGTGATCGGAAAAACTTATACGCTGGAAGAAATGGACAAGCAGGTAAAAATCAATATGCGCCTGCTTGAAAAATTCAAGACCCAGCTTTGGGCTGAGTACGGATACACCGTGGAAAACATCATGAAGATGTTTGATACGCTGTATGAAGAACAACAGGAAGTAATGCCGTTACCGTGGTATGAGTATTGCTGCGGTGTAAGTGACACAAAAAAATGGAGTGGTGACAATGGCTGCAAGGCTGACAGACCGTCAAAAGAAGAAAATACTGGCGGACTATGTGCAGACCAGCAACTATTGCGCCACCGCGAAAATCAACGGCGTTTCAGCGACCACGGTTAAAAACATTGTTCGGGCAAATGCCGACATTGTGGAAAAGTGTGAGCAGAAAAAAGAGGAGAATACTGCCGATGTTTTGGCTTACATGGACGCGCACAAAGACCTTGTGTGTTCGTTCATCGGCAAGGGGCTTGAAATGCTCAACGACCCGGAGAAGCTGGCGGCGGCGAATCTCAGCCAGATCACAACGGCGATGGGGACGCTGATCGACAAGTGGGCGATGGTGCAAGAGAAAACCGGAGATAACAATGACGATGGTGTGATGGTGGTTATCGATGTCTAAGATACTTCTTTCGCAAAAGATCGCGCCGGCGTTCTATGGCGTTGCAAAAGATGTGTTTCAACATGGGCACACGCATTACGATTTCAGCGGCGGTCGAGGTTCGCTAAAGTCTTCGACGGTATCTATCCTTGTCCCGCTGATTCTGATGCAGAAGCAGAACCGAAATTGTCATGCTCTTGTTCTGCGCAAGGTGGCAAACACCATCCGAGACAGCGTTTATGCTCAGTACATTTGGGCAATCGGAGAACTAGGGGCGGCTCAGTATTGGGAAGCCAAGGTTTCTCCGATGGAGATGATTTACAAGCCGACAGGCCAGAAAATCATGTTTCGCGGCGCTGATGATCCGATGAAAATCAAGTCTATTAAGGTGCCGTTTGGCTACATCGCCGTGACGCACTTTGAAGAGAAAGACCAGTTTGCCGGACGCGCGGAAATCCGAAACATTTTGCAGTCGACCATGCGCGGCGGCTCGGTGTTTTGGAACTTTGAGAGCTATAACCCACCGATCAGCCGTGACAACTGGGCAAATAAAGACAGCTTGGAAGAACGCGCCGACCGACTGTGCCACAAGTCAACGTATCTGCAAGCGCCGCCTGAGTGGCTGGGGCAGCAGTTTATCGATGAGGCGGAACACCTCAAAGAGACAGACGAGCGTGCATATCAGCATGAGTATCTCGGTATCCCGGTGGGGACCGGCGGCAATGTGTTCGATAAGCTGGAACTGCGGGAGATCACAGATGAAGAAGTCAAAAGTTTCGACCGCATCTATCAGGGGGTAGATTTTGGCTGGTTCCCAGACCCGTTTGCTTTTATACGGCTGCATTATGATCGGGCGAGAGAGACTATCTATCTGCTGGACGAGATTTACCAAAACAAATTATCCAACGAGCAAAGCGCGACCATGATTAAGCAGCGCGGATATAACATCATTAGGACAATCTGCGACAGCGCCGAGCCGAAGAGCGTTGCTGACCTACGCGCAATGGGGCTTCCTGCGTATGAAGCAGTCAAAGGCCCCGGCTCTGTGGAATACGGCATGAAGTTCTTGCAACGCAGAACAATCGTCATTGACAGGCGACGCACACCAAACGCTTACAATGAGTTTGTGGGCTACGAATATGAGAGAAACAAAGACGGCGATATAATCAGCGGATACCCGGACGCAAACAATCATTTGATTGATGCGACAAGGTACGCCTTAGAGCCTGTGAGCCGTAGAATGGGAGTTATTGCATGACGGTTATCGATAAATTAAAGGAACTCGGGTATAC
>OFMT01001199.1_pt1 | contig 19624 bp, 10 predicted proteins | sample 1541891 | NCBI WGS metagenome assembly OFMT01 (sample SAMN04209230, study PRJEB22552) | human gut metagenome | biome: gut; material: feces | host: Homo sapiens | place: USA: Oklahoma | reverse complement strand
CCTTGTGCGGAAGGGTATCCCCGGCGAAGGACAGGCAGACCTGGATTTCGCCTTTCTCCGAGAGTGTATCCGCTACAGATCCGCAGATCAGAAAGCCAAGTTTTGCGTTCTCCTCCTGCTTCTGCTTTTTGTAACATTCCTGACAAAGACCATATTCTTCATAATATTTGATCTTGCGGTCGCGCGCATCGGCTTTCCCGAAGAGCTGGACGGTTCCCTCGTGACCGCAGCTATATGTGACGTTATATTTTGCCATAATCTCTTTTTCTCCTTTCGTTAGCTTTAATGTTTACACCAGGAATATGAGATAAAAAAAGACACAGCCGAAGCCGTGCCTTTGGTTTTTGATGAAATCGTCGCTTCATCTTGCTTATTCCAATGAAACGCCTCCAGGAAATCTATATAATGGAAGCGGCGGTTCACCTGGATTCATTTCTTGTACTCCACATAAAACTCCTTTGTACTCTCCATGCCACACTTCTAATTTCCAATTATATTTTTCCGCAAATTTTCTCAGATCTTCATTCATTTTCTCTTTTCTCCTTTTGATGGCTTTATTTACACCAGGAATATGAAATAAAAAAAGACACAGCCGAAGCCATGTCTTTATTCTGTTTATTTTCTTGATGAAATCATCGTTTCATAGTCTCATCAAATTCAACATTATATTTTTCAGAAATAGATTTTGTAAGTTTCATACTTGTAATAATATTTTCAAACCCATACTCCTCATACAATGCTGTTAATTCATCGAAAAGTAAAGTTCTATCGCTATATTTAAGTCTTCGGAAAGCTACCTCTTCAATTAAGTCTCCATTTTTATCTACTTTATCAAGATATATTTCTATATCAGTTGTAGAAGAAAAACAATCTTTGTATTTTTGTATTTTTATTATGTTTGTTGTTTTGATTTTCTGCTTTTCGATTAATTCTGATTCATACACTTTTTTATTTTCATTGAGAACATTTAAGAATTCTTTAGTTTCCACAATTTTACGATTTACATCATCTAAAAGATTTTTTAATCCATTAATTGTTGCTCCCTGTAATTCTTCTCTTTTAACTGATTTCATAATATTTTCCTCCATTCTTCTATTGAAACTCTTGTTTCTTTACCTACACAAAAGTTTCAATCAGGAGGAGGTTTCCCGATGATTTTTATTTTCTTTCTTCCCATAATCTCTTTTTCTCCTTTCGATAACTTTGATGTTTACACCTTTAATATGAGATAAAAAAAGACACAGCCGAAGCCGTGTCTTTGTCCTGTTTGTTTTTAATAAAAGTTTTTATATTTTTTCGCCACATAATGTCTTATTTTTCCATGCCTTTCATCCTCCATCCATTCGCCATTTTCGAATATATCTCGTAAACATTGATTCGCTTCACACTCCGTATCAAAAGCAAAGCAATCTTCCTTTTCTGACAAATCCGTATTGATGTAATCTGGGAATCCATAATGTTCTCGAATAATAGTGTAATATTCTTTACTCATAATTTTCTCTTTTCTCCTTTCGATGGCTTTATTATTTACACAAGGAATATGAGATAAAAAAAGACACAGCCGAAGCCGTGTCTTTGTCCTATTTATTTTTAATAAATGTGATCATTTTTTACCAGTTATACTGTATATCTTACTTCAAGCTCATCGTTTAATTTCTTTCCGTGATAATCTTCAGCCCATTCGTATGCTACTGATTTAAGTCCTAATGCCTTACAAATGGACGCACAAGCTGGCTTGTTATCTTTTGTGACAGAAGAACATTTCGCCATAAAATATCTCTCTTCATACATATCAAGGCTCAATGGCACTTCGTAGCTATTTTTGCAATTGTCCAGATACGCTTGGTAATTATTATGTAGTTCCATATTTCTGTGAAGAATCGTAACTCCGGCTTTTGCATCGGATAATATTTTATTGAAATGATCTACTTTAATAAAAATAATTCTTTGACAGTTTTTGTCATATTGTTCAAAAGCGTTGTTCATAATCTTTTCTCCTTTCATTGCTTTGATGTTTACATCAGGAATATGAAACAAAAAAGACACAGCCGAAGCCATGCCTTTGTCCTATTTATTTTGACCGAATGTAAAAAGTTGTAATACTCCGATAATTCATTTGCCAGTAATGCGGGGTAAGTATTACTGGGTATATTGCTTTCATATATTTTCCCCCTCTTTCCTCATCCACGCACCCCTTTACGGGGTGCGACCTGTGTTTTCGCTAATCACCTTCCATACCGCTCACCACCCTTCCTTAATAAATATGCAACACAATTTCCTTGCCCTCTCCCAAGTTAGCCAAAATGAGAAAAGCACAAAATAAAGCAATGTTTTCATTATACATATTGTGCTTTTTTGTAAATCGTCAAAGGAATTTATGAAAAATCTTCTGTAAAAGTCGATTTTTACCCTGACACTTGCGGAAACACATTTCCCATTCGCGTTTACAGTGGCACCCCGTGGAGGGGCGCAGGGGTTGAAACAAATATATAAAATGAGGAACACCATATTTTTTACGTTGTACCCAGTGAGGGGTACAGGGATTGAAATAAATAAAAACAAAAGAAAAACCACTCTTGGAAAATTCCTTGAGTGGCTTTCTTTTTTTGTTATACTATTAAGTATCAATAGTTGTTATCAAATTATCAGTGCGTTTGTAATGTCTCATAGTCCCTACCTGAGTTAGTGATGCCATATACCGCAAGCAATGTCGGTATCGAGTTTGCCTTGCCTGGATATGTCGCACTGTCGACAAAATTATACGTTTTGCCGTTGGCTGCTGTAATCGATCCATTGTCCTGTAACTGTGAATATCTCAGGTTGTAGACCGCTCCGTATGCTGTGATACGTGCTGTTTCTAGGATCATGTATCGGTCCTCATCTCCATGTTCTTTGAGGTAATCTGGGTCATATTTCTGGTACGCATAAATCTTATCCCCGGTATCCTCGTCGGTAATCATATCGTAAGGATTGATATGCTGCTCTTTACCATCTTTATCCACGGTCACATCCGTAAATTTTGCAGAAGACGGCAGCCCGAGTGTTACGTGCCAGCGGGATGCACAGAAACTGTACTCATCCTCTGAAACCCCATTAGATCCAAGGTCATTTCCAATAGCATCAAATTCCTTGAAGAGCTCCTGGTCATCATCACCATTAATATCTTTATGGAGTGCTGTAACTTTACTGTTTCCAATAAAAGTACGGGTACGTCCATTCAGGTACAGGAACTGCGCGTTACCCTCGCGGTAGCCATCCCCCATCGGGATAGACAGCGGTGCAACAACCTCTTCTTCCATACCAGTTAATGGATTTTTTTGGGTCATCGGCATTCCATTTGCATCGAGTATTGTACGGCCGAGCACTTTCGATGCCGTTTCGGTCGCAGCCTTCTCTTCATCGCTGTAGTTCCGGCGTGCCTTCTCGTCATCCCAGTTCAGTAACATAGCATGGTCATAAATTTTGTCTTTCTGCTGATTAAAGTAGTCTGTTCCATACTTATCCATAAGACCAAACTCATTAACAAGCGTTACATCTTCATTCCGGCTGCCCCACACATCAACTGCCATGAGCTTGTCCTTCTTAGTATCGAGGATGTAATATTTCGGCTCGATCTGGACGTTTCCGTCCGCGAAATCCCGGCTTAATACCTGGATATCCCATAAGAGGTTGTATCCAAGCTGAAGCTGCTCACTCTTTCCCCGCAGTGCTGCGATGTTATTCTTTGCTGACTCAAGCGGGGTTGATACGCACCTGCTGGAGTCCTCTCCTACATCAGACCACTTTGCTGTATGCCATGTATTGTACCACTGGTTATATGCGGATACCTTTTCGCCCCGGATATCCGTTGCGGTATCTCCATTATTTTTATGCCATGACAGGTATGCGTTCTGTATACTCTTATCGACTGCATGAACAATACCATCTATATACCATTTATCATCATTTGTCTTACGTTTGAACAAATTGCTAAAGCGGAGGTCGGTACTGTCCTGCACCGTGAGGTTGCCAATCCTTGATATTAAATCGACGAACGTTTGCTTATATGCTGAATGTTTTGCCGTCAGGTCAATTGCACGTCCTGCATTTGTAATGCTTGAGTTGTCCTGGGAGCAGTCAAGTGATAACGCTCCGTCGCGGTCGTATGGGTTTTCACTGCCGCTCGGGGAAGGCTGGTTGTTGATTGCTTCCACGGCATACTCAATGGTAGCTCCGCTCATCTCATGGTTTCTCAGCTGTGCGTAGAACTCGTAGGTGTATCCGTCCTGCCGCTCGGACATTCCGGTTAAGTCGTAACAGTTGTTCTTAACGTTACGGTTCGTCACCTTGTCCGTAATTTCCAGCTGAAACCACTGACCGGCTTCATGCTGCTCCCACTGATCTACTCCATGAGCGGTCCTATGATAAAGTACAGCAAACGGAAATTTGATCCATTTCTCTCTGGTCCACTCCGTGCAGTCATAATTATTCGTATATCCTTTTCCCTTCCGCTGTTCGGTCTGGGCGATTCCATAATCATCTGACTCATAAAAGTCGCCACAGTTTGGGAAGTAAATATAAAAATAGTTATCAAGCAGGACGAAATCTCCAAATTCCAGTGGCTTGGACGTTCCCGGTTTTCCTGCATTTGCCTGCTCTGCACCCTTTTTATGCAGCTCATCATTATGACATGCATCATAACAGATCTCATTGCCAGCATCGTAATGTCCAATCTTTCCGTTAACTGCCTTATGATGCGGTTCCTTGCACTGCAGGACATAAGTGGTCTTGCAGTGCTTCGTGCATACATGGCTGTCGTAGATGCACTGGCAGCTCCAAAACGGGTTTATGATGGTATGTCCATCTGTAGTGACACTGTTCGGAATCAGTGAATAGTTACTTCCAATAATATCTTTTACACATTTTAGGATATTCTCTGCACTATAATCTGTCCGTAAAAGGCGAATTTCTGTTACTTTGATTGCATCCGGATTATTATTACCCGGAAGATCAAATCTCAACCACCTTGCATTATCCTTTGAATATCCAGCAGCACTTGAAATATTAAATGTCACTCCTTCTTCATTGATAGAAGCCCATACGGAATGTGGCTCATTAAACCCTTCGTTTTTTTCGTAGAATAATTGACTTACCGTATTTGATCCATTGGTATGACTGAATTTTACTTGTATTTTATTGTAAGTTCCATACCTTGACTGCGTACCAAGAACAGATTCTCCATCAATCCAAAAGAACCCGTCCGTACCATTAGTAAACTGCATATCTCCGTCCTTCCGGGTAGAAAATGATGTGCTGTTTGCATTTATATGCATTGTATCAAAACTGTTTGCTGACGCTATAACAGTCCCAGAACCATCAAGTTTTTTCTTTACTTCTGTCCAAAGGCTGTTTCCCAACATTTTTTTAAGGCTTGTGTAATCCCCATCTTGGGCTTCAATTGCTGCAATTTTAAGTCCTTCCGATGGTGTATCCAGACATGTTTCCGTATGCACATGTCTGTTGTTTTCTGATGTCTGCTTATGGTAGCCATCATCATGTTGGCATGTCCAGTCAATAGGTTCGTATACTTTATAAGATCCCGTAATAGTTACAGATCCATTTCCAGCGTTAACTCCGTTTGACATCTTTCCGCCAGTCACTAAACTGCTGATATAGCCAGAACCTCCACCTGCGCCGCGATCTCCTGTTGCACCAAAACCACCAAAATAACCGCCACCACCGCCTGCGCCATCTGGGGCCTGACAGTTGCTTCCGTAACCAAGTCCTGCATATTCGTCTGTGGATCCTCCTTTTCCATATTTTGTGCTTCCACCATTTTGACCACCGCCGGTACCGCCGATTCCGGTGCCATCATTCGCTTTTGTCGGGTAATTGCACACCCAGTGGCATCCGCCGCCTGCGTTAAATGCTCCAACGTAACATTTAATGTTATCCCCGACATTCACATTCAAGGTTATATAAAAATTAAGACCAGATCCGGAGTCATCATCCGATTTTACCTTTATTCCATTGACATAAACATGTCCATATGGGTCAGCAGAATAACTGTCCGAATAAAAATACATGGTACCGCTTTGGGTCGCTGTGAATTCCAGTACGCTACAGCCTTCACGGTCAGCATATGTAAATGAAGCATCTCCAGAAACCGTTTTATTTCCTTCTGTCAAATTAGAATTTCCAGCGCCACCTCCTCCACCGGCAACCATGATCACACTGTTTTTTGTTTCTTCATCTGCAAGAATATCCCGCAAAGTACCGTTCCCTGTTGTCTTAGTGGAAATGGATGTTGCTCCGCCGCCACCACCTGACGAACCAGATGTACCTGCATTTCCACCACCATTATATCCACCACCGGTTCCCGAAGCGCTACTAGCTCCAGCACCACCGACAGCAATGTAAAGGGTTGTTTTTTTCGAAATCTTTATGGATCCAGTAGCCTGTCCTCCGTTACCACCAGTCTCGCCATCATTACCACCTTGTGCACCATTTGCGGTAATGGTGTATGTTCCCGGGTTAAGTGTAATCTGTTGCTGTCCACCTGTGTAACCAAATGTTTTGTTGATCGTACCAGATGCTACCTCAAGACTATCATTAACTCCATTGTAATAATCCTGTGTTGTTTTGGCGTGTTCTGTTACACCTGCAAAGCAGGATAAGGTATGCCTGTATGAAATACCGTTTGCATCCTTTTCCGGTGCAAGTCTCGTAACTGCAAGATTATCCAATGAATAGCTGCAGTCATAAACGGAATTATAAGCTGTACCATCGGAAACTGCATCGTCCTGGTTACCGAACCAGATGCCGTCACCAATGTAATTCGTCATATCCCCGGAAGGATTCTTTGTTTTTGTAAAGGAAATTTCCTTTCCATCAACAATTACACCTGTATTAGCATCCACGGTATAAGAACCGCCTTTGTAGTCAACCTTCTTAGGGGATAACATCACGGAATCCATTCCAAAATGATACTGGATGGCATTCTTCCCATCCTTTGCCAGGAGGGAAGCCGCAGATGTATATTCGGATCCGTCTGCAAGCACAATCTTTAAGGAACCATCCGGCTCTGCAAGAAGCTTGGTTGCCCGGGTGGTAAACAGTGCTTTTTCTGAATCCAGTGCATTGTGGAAATTAAATACGCCCTGAAGTTCGTAAGTATCATTCTTTGCTTCTTCCGTATCTACCCCCATTGCGCTCCATGACATTGCAAGCGATGCACTGCCGTTTCCAGAAAGGTAACGGTCCGGCTGGTTCCTATCATCTTCCGATGTCCCTTCAAATGCCCCAAGCCCGTCATAGCGCTTGATCGAAAATCCACTGTCTGCGAGACTTACATCCATGTAAGTGCCGCCCGGGGCAAGGATATTGCTGATAATGGAATCATAGCTGTGTACCACCCCGTCATCATCTTCCACATCACTGTGTTTTGCATTGTCAACATTAAATGCCGCCCTGCGCACCGGCTTTCCATACTGGCAGTTTAACAGCCGGTACTGACATTCTTCTGCTGTTCCCGGACAAGTCGCATCATCAGCTTCCTTATTCATCTCCGCTGCCCCGCTTTTATCATCGCCGAGCACACGCTGATCCATTTCCTTGTTTACCGTAAGGATATTTGCCCCCTGTACGGAAACCGGGTCATGGACAACGATGTTGTTGACTTTCGTCTGTCCGTTTGTGTAGATGGAATCCATGGTATAACCGACTCTCCCGACTACGCTGTCGTTCTCGTCTGTATACTTGAATGTATAGTTGGTAATATCGTGCGATTCGGCGTTTTTATCAGCACCAAAGTTCGTATATGTAACCAGCGGGATAAAGAATGCACGGGACTGCCCGGTGACATATTCCTGGTTCGGGTTCGTCGGGCACTGTGCAATACCGTCCTGCATAAGCACAAGTCCGGCATTACCAAACTGCGCCGGTTCCGGTGCATCCGTCTGTCCGTTCAAGGAAGGGAGAATCCGGTTAATCCAGCTGTATTTTCCCCATACATCCTGCTTGGTAGGTGCAGTATAAACATCCGCAGTATTTGTTCCCATCCGCGCTGATCCGCTGCCATAAGTATCATAGTTTGTTCCGCCATAAGTGTTTCCACATCCAGGGGAACAGATATTTCCATCAATCGAATCCGATTTTGTCTGCATGATGGTTTTTACATCGTCCATCTGCTTCTGTTTTGTTTCAATCGTCCTTGCAGATGTTACTTTTGCAAGATCCAGGGTATTTCCATTCTCATCGGTATCTGTGATATGGTTATACTTCTCTTCATCTTTATCAAATGCGGTTTCTACAACTGCATTGCCTCCGGTGCCCTGGTACTTCGTGGATGTACTGCTGTAATTGCCGTTATAGCTTCCTCCATTAAGGTTTGATGTCTTCTTAACCAGCGGGTTATTCGTCCACATCTTATCTTCCCACATCCATTTTGCCTTGCTGACATTCTCTTTTTTGAGATTATTCATATCTGCCGGCTTGGAGTACCACAGGGTATCCTCATAATTTTCCTGGCACTCATGGTGTTTTGTTTCTGCAGTATCCTGGTAGTAGACAATACTTTCATTGCCTGAACTGGTCTGCAAAATCAGGAAATCTGAAATAACAGTTGCTTTACAGTTCAGCTTACGTCTCTTATCAAAGCGTTTCCACTCGAACGTTGTCTTGTCCACTGCATCGGCTGTGTTATTGGTATATCCGGTCTTGGTCTTTGCTGCTTCCCCGGCTTCCCCTTTTCCTTCCCCGCCTGTCTTGGCATTGTCGTGTCTGTTGCGGAGGTTGCTGTATGTACTATTTGTATACAGGCATCCCCTGCACCAGCTCTTTTTATGGCCGTTTGCCGTAACTACAACCGGGCTTCCCCCATGGGATGCAGTCTGTCCGTCACAGGAATCTGTACGGGTCAGCTTTTTATCACTGTTAAATTCTGTCCATGTAACATCATCATCCTGTCCGGTCTGCAGGCTGTAGCGGATACGCCCGGCTTTTGAAGTATCTGCCTGCGCAATGTTATAAAAAATATTCGGGTCGTATCTTACGATCTTCGATTTTACAATATCAAGGTCATTTTCTGAGGTATCCGTCCAGGTTTCTTCCCCGTCTGCATCCGGGTCATCCCCTATATCCCCGGTCTCATAGTCCGGGACAATAAGATCGCCGTTTTCATCATACTCTTTATCATTTGCGGCTTCCGTGCTTTCCACATCTGACAGGTCCGGATCAACAACTTGGGTATTATCCTTATTATCTTCCTTCTCTTTCTTTACTGCATCCGCTTCTGCTTTTCCTGCTTCCCCTTCAATACTGCTTCCGCTGCCATCATCTGTCTTACGGATCTCCCCCATGCCTTCGGCATAGCCTTCCTGCAGTTTCCATACCTTAAGGTTTGTGAAACGGATCGTATCGAAACGGAGTTTCTGGATCCATGTATCCTCGATCGCCGGGAGTACATGCTGGCAGCATGCGCCACAGAGGTCATGTGCCCCAAACTGGGTCAGGCCGCTTTTCTTTTCTACTTTCAGCCCGCTTTCCCCTACTTTTCCATCGTAATTGCCTGCCGTAATGCTTCCATCCCTGAAGGTTACTTCAATTTTGTACTGGATGCTGGAAGATTTCCCATCCACGGATCCCTTGTATCCGCTCCAGCTGGAGTGTCCGGTTACTTTTCCATGTTCATCCGTTGTGTGGGAGCCGGAAGCAGAGGCTATATTACCTTTGGTATAGCTCCATCCTGTTCCAAGGTCGGATGACGTATTTGTCCTCTTTGCACCTGATACAAGGTTTGATGACGTATAGGTTCCACCTCCATAAGACCGTGAGGAACCGGTATCATAGCTCTTTTCCCCTCCGGTCAGTGTTACATTGATCGTGGCAGTCCCTACGTGGTATACCCTTTTATATCCGTCAGAGTCATCAATACGGTAGACCGTGCCATCTGCACTTTTACCGATTTGTTCCATCTTCTTCGCCCAGTTTGCAGCCTGCCCCAATGCCGTATTGTAGGCAGAAACATCCCAGTTTGCCGGGGTCGGGGACATGCTGTATACTTCACCGGCATTTCCGCCCTCACATGGTTTTCCGGACGGGCTTACATTCGACCCGCTCTGTGACCACCGGGAAGTATTGTTCCCGATCGTCCCTGTCCATGTCGCATGGAATTTGGTTGTGCTGTCGTGTCCGTTTACGGTCGTGTTATAACCGGCAGCGCCCTGCGGGTTTACGGCACTGTTCTTTTCTGCAGTGACCGATTTTTCCTGTTTCCTGTCATTGGCATCCGCAACAAAAGTCTCTTCTTTTGTATTCCCTGCGGTAAGTGATTTTAAAGTATCACCTTTCTTGTACTCACAGTCCGTGCTGTTGAAAACACTCTTGTATCGTCTTGTGGAACGGTAGCTGTTTTTACTTCCACCTGAAATTTCCTTGAGGTAGTAATCATCATAGACTGCCTGCATGTTGACAATGAATTCTGACCCGCCGGTTGCAAAGTACAGGGACCGTGTGCTCGGCACACCTGCCATTGCTTCAAATGTCTCATTATAAATGGACCCTTCCTTTAATTCTGCATATGCTTCCGGAATGGATTCATAGGTGCTGGAAAGATTTACGTCCTCTGTATCATCTTTACGGTAAATATACTGTGCAATGACATTGTTTGTTGTTGCACAGCCACCTGCCTTAAGGTCAGACATGGATGGTTTTGTCTTTGTGACCGAACTTCCATTTATCACGCTTGTCCATTTTGTCTTCGCACCACTGCCGGATTTCTGCATGATATACACTTTTGCTTTCCAGTTCACATAATAACTGCCGGTGCCGGAAATCTTAAACCCTTTGGTACGCACATCTGCATTGGAAATGCGCCAGATCAGGCTCCGGTTTGCCTGCAGGTCTTTACCACCAATCTGTTTTGCAGACACAAGCTTGTTGTAATTCTGCTCATCTCCCTTTTCACTTCCCTTGTTGGTGGAATCGTATGCGTTGAGCGCCTTATAATAGGTAACTTCTTTTTTTGCATCATATTTGGTTCCTGTTTCCGGATCTGTTACCCGCTGGACACTTTTTACGATTTTCGGATCAAGCAGGCTCGCAGCGGTTGTCCCGTCTGCATTTTCAAACACAATCTTTACATAGTATTTATCCGATGCAAGAACCTTATCGAAAAGTTTCTTGGATTCCTTGTCTTTCCCCGGGGACAGTTTCACATACAGGTTGTCCTTAATGGTTGTTGTCTGTGTTTTCCCCACCATGCTGTAAGACTGGAAGGTATCCTTAATGTCTTTTCCATCCTGGGCCGGTTCCTTACCGTTCACATCCTTGCTGAAGATGGCAAGGTTAAAACTGATATCAGAATCATCCGTATCGTTAGTGAACGCCCAGTAATATCCATCCACAGCATAAGTGCCGTACTGCCATGCCAAACCATTAGTTGTACCTTTGCGCGGGTTGACACCATAGTTCGACGCTACCATCCGGAGCAGTTCCACGGTTGCAAGTTTGTTGTAAACACGCGAATTCACTGGTCCGTTTTTACTGGACATGCTGTAATAAGCCGCAGTTGTACGCATAATGACCATGCGGCTGTACCATCCCTGGCCGCTGCCTGTGACTGATTTTTTGTTCTGTACGGCTTTTGAAAGTCTGTCATAGTACGTGCCATAGCCAGCATTTTTATAGGAACTTTTAGTGACAACACCCTTTTTTGTGGCAACTTCCTGATTGTGTGCCTGGTAGTTCTGGCCGGATTTATCATCAGATGCCGCAAAACCAATAAACCCTTTGTTCAGGCTCTTGCTGTTCGTGCTTTTCTTATTTTCAAATGCATCAACTTTACCAGAGAAGTTGTAATGCTTATTTATTACGCTTCCACAGGAGGCATAGGTGACCTCATTTGAGGTCGCATACACCATACCCATATCCAGACGGATAACGACGTTTTCCATTCCTGCGCTTCCACTCTTGCCATCGCTGCCGTCAGCAGCGGTTTTTGCGTAGATCTTTACCCCCTCAAGCCATTTGGACGCAACCTGTTTATCTCCGCTTGCCAGCGCAAGTGCATAGCCACTGATCAGAAGATCGAGGTAGTGACTATTGTATTCGTTCGTTAATACGGCTTTCTTTGTCTTGTCCATCTCTTTTGTAGCACCAGAGGCAATCACCGATTTAAAACGTTTGTTGCTTTGGTAGATACTTCGGAGTACCTGGGATCCGACCATGTTTTTGTTTGCGGCATCCCTTACCCCTTTCTGTTTTCCGTACAATCCCTCTTTGATACCGTTCTTTGAGAACATGCTGGTGCCGTAGGAATCGCTGCCAAGGCTGGCTGCTGTTGTATAGCGCAAAAATACATCTGCCATCTCAGGGGTTGTTGTATACTGCCCTGTACTTGTCTCGTTAATGTTGGCGATGGATGAATACAGCTGTCTTGCGCGAGCAAGCTTTTTCTGTCCATCAGAGGTAAACGAGTTTCCTTTGAAGCCGATAATTTCCTTAATATCGGCTGTACTCAGGTTCGCAAAGTAAGAGTAATTACAGATGTCATATTTCTTACCGCTGTCACTTGAAGTAACGGTGACAAAAGAACTCTTTGTCTTGGAATTCTTCTTTTCCTTATTCTTAATGTATTTTTTCAGTTCAGCGTAATAGATACCTGCTTTGTTCTTGCTGCTTCCGGCAATTCCATCCGTTACGCTCTTGGAGGTCTTGGAGAAGTTGCCGGCATCTTTTTCCGCGTACCACGGGTCGAGGTTGTAAAAGATCGCGGTGTTACTTAACTTTTTGGTCTTTTTTGCGCGGCCGATGACTACCGACTGGGTTTCGCTCATGATCCATTTATGATGATCGTTGCTCGCGATGACTCTCGGCACAAATATCATTGTACTATCATCGTACTCATATGATGTCTGCATTGCGAGAATATTGGAAGTAATCGCATGATGCAGGCTGTTGCTATACTTATAAATGCTCTTGCCATCGTTTGTGGTACCCATCTCGATCCAGTATGGGTAATAATCCTTCTGGTCAGCTGGTGGAGTATATTTTTCTTTTGCCCTTTCCACCGTATTTGGATCGCCAGTGGATGACACTGCGGCAGTTCCATCTTTTAATTTATTTTTTGAACCGCCATATTCATATTTTGCTTTCCCACTTTTGTCTGCTTGCGCAACATCAGCAAGATCATAGGTAACAAGTGACACCCCGACAACACCCGGTTCATACACCGTTGGAGAATTTCCACTACCACCTGTATAAGATGGCGATGATGTGGTGCCGTGGATACCATAATCGTTACTGGCACCACCTGCATAAATGATGTTTGCTTCTGCACATCCCAAGACTGCAGATACTGCAACCAGTGCAACTGCTGTAAGCGCAGTTCCATGTCTGCTTAACCACGATGCAATGTTTTTGAAAAGTCTACTTTTGTATTTACTTTCTGAAATACTGTTCTTTTCTTCCATGATTTTCCTCCTAAATAAAGAATATCTATTATAAAACCGCTCCTGCGGTAGCATTTTTTATAATCACATGTTACAATATTTAATATGCAATGCTGTTTTTGCGGCCTTATTTTTACGCGAGGAGCGAAAACCGGGAAAAGGTAAAAACGTAAAAAGGGAAAGTGTATAGTAAAAAAGTTCATAAAGTTTTCCGTTTTTCTTTGACGTTTTTTCAAATGGCGCAATATATAAGGTGAAGGGGTTAAAAGATTACCTTCAGCTACTTATTCATATAAATTTTAACAAAACCAAAGGAGGGTTTTATTATGAAAAAGAATTATTTAAAGAAATTGATGTGTGCGGTTCTTACCGCTGTATGCATCGTAACTACTGTTGTTCCTAACATAGCTGACGATTCTGTTGTAACCGCTGAAGCTGCAACAAAAAGCGTAACTTCTGCTTATAAATATCATTTGCGAGGATTTGACAAAAAAGGATATGCCATTACTTTCTCAAAGAATTCATTTTATAAAGATCTGAACTCTTTGCCAGTGATTAAAACAGGAAAAACAACGATTAATGTGCCGGCTGTCACATCCTCAGTAAAATCGGTATCGAAGAAAAAAAACTATTCAATCTATAAGTCTTTTGTAAAATTTAAAGCACCGAAAACCGGGAAATATGTTTTTACCTGCACAAACTTACAGTGTACGGACAACAAATCTGTAAAAGAACTTAATTGTAACATTTACAGAATTGAAAAAATTGGAAAAAAATATTCATTGGAAGATGACCTTTATCCTGATACCGTTGGTGATTATGAAATGCTTTATGAAAATAATTTTCTTGAAAAACTTCGTGTTATCTTAGATAATTATGCAATGGAGCATCCGGATTATGAGGATATTTTAAATGACGATTATAATAATCAGGTATCTTTCGTGAATAAATTCACAACTACTAAGATGAAATTCACAACAAAGTTAAAAAAAGGTCAGACTTATGTATTTGTAATTGATAATTCCGGCAAAAAAACAACTTGTGCTCCATATAATACCAGTTTTTATGATGGATCTATGAGCTGTCTATACAACTCTACTGATTATAAAGCCGCGTATTCCTTCGATCTGGACATCCAGTTCAAGAAATAAGGCTTGCACCATTTTATACTTACAATTGCATCCCTCTTCGGAGGGGTGTAGGGATTGAAATATTGGTTTTAGCGCGCCCACGAAAGTTCTATATTATGTTGCGCCCCTCCAAGGAGGGGCGGCATGAAGATCACACCACGAATCAAAGCATGCCCCGTCCCAACACCACAAAAGGTAAACCCGAGGGGCGGGGCTTCCTTACGCAACGGTATAAAAAACAAAGGGAAACCGATCTTCTATCGTCCCTATCTCCTTCAAAAAAGGAGAAAACGTGGGAAATAGAGGAAAGATGTGTAGGGAAACGGCTTTCCGTTTTTCCTTGACGTTTTCCAAAATGGCGCAATATATAAGGTGAAAGGGACAAAAGATTTCCTTTCAGCTACTTATTCAAATATAATATATTTACAAAATCCAAAGGAGGGTTTTATCATGAAGAAAAATGTTTTTAAAAAATGATGTGTGCAGTCCTTGCCGCTGCATGTGTTGCCACTGCTGTTGTACCTGCAATGGCGGATGATGTTGTTACCGCAGAAGCTGCTACAAAGAAGGTTACTTCTGCGTACAGGTATCACTTGGAAGGATACGACAAAAATGGATATCCTGTAAATGGTTTTTCAAAAACTTCCTTTTATAAGGACTTAAATTCACTGCCATCTATTAAAGTAGGGAAAACAACCATTAACGTGCCAGCTGTGACATCCTCGGTAAAATCGGTATCAAAAGAAAAAGACAATCCTGAATATGTAACATATGTGAAATTTAAAGCTCTAAAAACTGGAAAATATGTTGTTACTCTTGACAACCTGCAGGGTACAGATGATAAAACTTTAAGATGTATGATGTATTGTGCTTTTTGTCAGGTCTCCAAAACCGGTAAAAAATACTGTTTGAACGGTATTGAAGATTCTGATACTATTGGCAAATATGATACGCTTTACGAAAACAACTACCTTGCAAGGCTCCGCACCATCCTTGATAATTACAAGACCGAACATCCAGAATATGCAGATGTTATTGAGGAAACGTATAGCGATGAAACAGATTTTGTAAACCATCGTCCTGTTAATAAAATCAAGTTTACCACCCGACTCAAAAAAGGTCAGACTTATGTATTTTCTGTCGGCAATAGGGGAATGGCTAAAGCTGTCCCGCCTTACTTTACTACCCATGGCAGCAATGAACAGAGTTGTCTGTGGGGTGGAAACTACCTGAAGGCATATTCATTCGACATGAATATTGAATACAGGAAATAAAATATTTACACAGGTGCACCCTCCGGGGTGTATGGGTTGAAATATATTGAATGCAGGAAATAAGCTATTTGCATAGTTGCACCCTCCGGGGTGCATGGATTGAAATTTATATTGCACAGGTGAATTGCCCGCCCCGCCCCAACACCACAAAAAGGTCAACCGGGGCGGGGCTTCCTTTGAACTGCGACATGAATATTTGGAAGTCCTATCCCTTTCTTTTCCAATGTCCACACACAAAAAAAGGATCACCGCTATGGATGATCCTTAAATTCTGCTGCTTATTTGATTGACTGTGCAAGTGCTACTGTTTGAGCATCTACACCGCTTGCAATAATCTGCTCTGCCGTTTCGCCATTCCTCAAACGGTTAACCACAGCCACAAGCAGGTTCTGGCCTTCTGCGCGGCCTTCTACAAGACCTTTTTCAATTCCTTTGCGTTCCAATCTTTCTGCTACATCGCACATACAACCAACCTCCTTTTTATTGTCAGATTGTAAAATTTCCTCGTATCTTCGATCTCCAGCCATTACTGCCAAGAGTTTTAACATGGCATCGACATGCGTGATGACGGTTTGATCGTCCGGTACATAGTCCGGATTTTTTCTTCTCTCAGAAAAGAATCGAGCAACAATCCCAAAATCACTTTTAAATCTAGCAATCTGCTCATCCGTAAGCCATGCGATCTCGAATACATGGATGTTGTAATCACTCACATATTCATCAAGTCCCGCTGGAATATCCAAAAGTTCCTTGATGCTTTTCGGTGCTGTCCAATGTTCATTGCCAAAATACAGCACTATGGTAATCACTGGGACGATTTTATTCTTCCGGTCCAGCAACTGGCTCCTGTATGCAGTTCCGTCATAACTGAACACTCGAAATGGCATAAACTTTTCGACTTTAGTCTGATTTTCCATGCCACATAAGGCGATCCGGACATTTCCATCCATCCAATATTTTGCGACATCACGCTCCAATTCATGAAGTTTTTGATCACTTGCTTTGTATTGAGAATGAACAGAACTGTTTCTCAGCGAATCCGGATGTACTACATCTTTCCCTTCAAATACAAAAGCATTTATGATATCTGCAAAAACATCATTGTAATCCTCAAGTATTTTTTCGGTTAAATCTTTTTCACCCATATTTTTTCCTCTCTTTCCCTGTTTATGCAAATTTTTTGTTTCTAATCAGGGAAAGCTTAGGCATCCCTGATTATTTCAAATCAGGGACCATCCCTTATCTGATTTTATTATAACACCCGCAATCGAAAAAATACAGTGGGAAAATGGTCAGATAGCCATGTGCTGCGTGCTCGCATGTTTCTTTTCTCCCATAAATCCTCACTCTCCTTTCGATACGTGTTTGTTATTTCAACTTTAATATGAAACAAGAAAAGTTCCCCACCCCGGCTTCCTGCCACCAGAACACGGGTAGCTGGCGGAGCGCGAACCTCGCCATTCTTGAATTGGATTCCGGGAAAGAGATCGCGGTGAAACCATCTGAGATTAAGATTTTGGAAGAATAGCATTTGAAGGGAATATGTCAAGGAATTTTGTTTCTTGTTTTCCCATTCAATTTTTGGTACAATAAGTATGTAATCGAACAGAAGTACGGATGCGATTTTCCGATTGTTGACTGCCCTCTAGTATTACGAAAGAGAGGGTGATGCCCTATGAGTACATCAGAAGTATTAACTTTGCTGCTTGTAGTCTTCGCGGCACTGTCTTACATAGACAACCATAACAATAAAAAGAAATAGCATCCTCTACCCTCGCAAAGTTTAGGATGCTATTTCTTTATGAAATATAATTAACTGAGGGCAAATCGGAAATCTCTTCCGATCAGCTTCTAACTAGATTATAACGGAAGGCGCTTGAGAAATCAAGTGCCTTTCTTTTGATAAGGACTTCCTGATTCCTTACGCAGAATACAGCTTTCCAATTTCTTCCCACCATTCTTCCGGTATCTCCGGAATTTTCTCTTCATCTTCTGCAAAGGCAAGCGCCTGCAGGATATCCGATAGTCCAACGAAAAACTTTCCCTTCTCGTCCCCGGCAACCGCAAAGGTATGCTCATCCTTCTGCAAAGAGAACCCGTTCGGGAATGCCTTTCCCAATGCTTCTTCTTTTTTACTCATACGTCCCCCTATATCTCCGGCATTAACTTATACGCCAACTCTTGCAATCCCGGTTTCACAACTTTATTTTCTGATGCCGTCAGATTTGGATACAGGTATTCGTTAATATCCAGTTTCTTGATGATCTTCGTCTTGTCTTTCTGGAATACCTTTCCGTCTGGTCCAACCTGCCGGTCATTCCACGTTTCCGTAAAACTATTTGAAAAAATTAACCAAAAATTAAAAAATTTCCAAAATCCATTGACGATTTTCCAAAAGGCGCAATATACATACCGTAAGAACAAACATGTACTCTATCCGAAGGGTACGAAAGAAACGGAGGAAAATTGGTGAAAAATTTATTGAAAAAGAAAAGTCGTATCAAAGTGCTTCTGGAAAGATCAGAACTGATTCAGTTTATTCTTTGTCTGCTTGCGATGGTTTTGCTGTGTATTCTGAACTACCTGGCTGCCAAATGGGAATGTTCCCTTGCTATTCCGGATACAAACAGTGGACTTTTTTACAGTCTTTTACTGATTACATTTATGGCAGGCAACATAGTTGGCTTATTTCTGTTGTTGTGTATTCTCCTTGTGTTGAAGTACGCAGTAGTTTCGACCCTTACAGAATGGATACGCCAATTCAGGGCATTTAACAACTACTGCTATATTCCACTTACGGAAGACGAAGTGCGCGGCTTCAGCTTTGCTTCTGCCAGAGAGTATTTCGGCCACATCAGTCAAATGTTGTACTACGGGGGAAAAGACGATGAAGAAAAATCTGCGAAATATGTTCAGCTAAAAAATGCAGATCTGAATAAAATGCTTGCCATCTGTTTGAAAGTATTCCCGGATAACGGAACCATTTTTTCTCTGAGATACAGAGATTGCAAAAATATTTGCGATGATTCTGAAGCTTTTATGCAGTTTCTCGATTTTTACCATGTAAGCTACGAAAGCGATGAAAAGTATGCACCATCTGCAAACATTAACAAAAATGGAATCGTTAGTCTTTCTGTTCTCAACAAAGATGGACGTGGAATCATCTGGGACGGGGAATCCTTTTTACTGCAGCATTTTTCAAAAGACGTGGTATACCGTTTTGGAATCGAGACGGTATCATTACATGCTTTTGCCGAACTTCTTTCCCTTGATCCAAGCCAATCCTTCATTTCATACCACACATTGAAATGTTATGGAGAAAAAGTCGCGCATCTTTTAAAAGAAAAGGAAATCCCGACTACTTTTACACTTTCCAGAGACGATATCGACCTAATGTTGAGAGAATATTCAGGTTTCTTTACAGAGACAACTATTAATGGAGAAAAAGGTATTCTTCTTTCGGATCAGAAAAATTACGATGACATGATGGATCTCCTTGTCCAACTCTGTCAATATATGCCAAATTTATTCCTGACAGCTTTTTCTGATAAGCAGGCGGTCCGTCTGTTATAAATTTATGGCGAAAAACCCACAGGCTTGCCTGTGGGATGAAAGCCCCTTTTCCTACTTTCTTTTTACATTAATTAGACATATAAGAGTATGAACAGGAAGGATATACATAAATATCGTACAAAACACTTAAAGTGATCAAATACATTGAGGAGCAGAAAACAAATGGATGCTGACGAGTACAAAAAACTTCTGAAAAAATTTCATAAACTTTCTGACA
>OFMT01001197.1_pt1 | contig 19639 bp, 18 predicted proteins | sample 1541891 | NCBI WGS metagenome assembly OFMT01 (sample SAMN04209230, study PRJEB22552) | human gut metagenome | biome: gut; material: feces | host: Homo sapiens | place: USA: Oklahoma | reverse complement strand
TGGATCCCCATAATGTAGGTACATTAAAAGGACCATCTTCTTTTTTCAAAGACAGACCTTTTTTCTTTTCGATAAGGGGCTGCCTGATATATCCAAAGAAATCTTCCATTACATACTCTAATGGTATTTTGAAAAGCCGATTTTGGGAGAAGAAGAAAGCAGATACGTTTCCGTTTTTAAAAAGGATCACATCACCGTCACTCACTGCGTTGTCCTGATAAACCGGAACCCTGTCAGTATATGCTATAACGTAGTTTTGGCATACTGCTCTCAAAATTCTTTCCACTTCTGCATCTGCCAGAATTTTTCCATCATATCCACAAAATGTCTGCTCCAGACAAACCGGAATATAATAACAGGGTTTCACATGCAGCGGCAGAAGTTCCTTATTATCGCTGATATTATCTGCAGCTGTCTTTTTATAAAAGCTGATAATATCAAAAGCATTGTAGGACGGTTTCAAAATGGCAAATTCTCCTTCGCACATTCTGCGAATAAGCCGTGTGATTTCGTCATCATTTGCTTTCTTAATCAGTGTATTCCGAGTAGAATCAGTCATATCAAAAGGATACCAGTCTACATCTGTCACTGCATTTTCTTCTTCCAGTTCAAAACATGGAGAAATACGCACCGTATAATATTTCGTATCATAAAGATATGCAACACATATTGAATATCCTGCCAATTTACAGGATGAAAAGTATTCTGTATTATTAGCAATGATATCATCCGATTGATCAATTTCAAGAAGATCCGCAGGACACAAAAACCATCGGTCGTACTCTTCTTTTCCTATATTACAGCTTTCTTCAAAAGTTATTTTTCTAATATCAAAATTTTTAAATCTAATCATTTTTATCATCCTCCTTTTAATAAAAAAGAGAAGGAAACACCACGCTTCCTTCTCTTAAATGTTACACCTATGCTGCACTGTCAGAATCATCGTATATATAAGACACCAGATCCGACATGCAAGGAAGCTGACTAAAATAGTCACGCACCAGCTGCATGTATTCTTCATTCTCCATGTGATAAACGAGTGGATTTTTCTCGTATTCTTCCGGAGACTCAATAATGGTGTTACTTAAATGCAGTACATCAGAGATATATACTTCAAAGGAGTTGGCAAAAACTTCCGTCTCCCTTGTGTAATAGTTATATTTGCTCTTTTTTCCTCCTTTTTTATAGTGTGCTACCGCTGCTTCGCCGGACTCTTCGAGTTTTTTATCAATTAGGTCTACATACATTTTGTATACCTTTTCAAAATCACGTGAGTTCAGGCAGTTGCTTAATCCTCCCTGTGTATAATCGAGCATATGCCCAAATTCATGCACGAAACTTGATGGATGCGAAAGATCGATCGCTATACAGCGATAAAATGAAAAGTATACCCCGCAAGCCTTATAATGCCCCAATCTTCTAAATCGAATAGAAATAGATTTAAGATCAAGCTGTGGAAAATACTGGTTTACAAACATCAGTAATTGAGCATTTACTACCTGGATCTTTGATGTATCGCACATCTCATCATATTCCACATAACCAAATCTTTTATTCAGTTCAGATTCCTGCATTAGCTTTTGTATCTTCACAGGGACATTTTTCTTGTCCTCAAAACTTCTGGCATGCTCAGACTGTTCGCGGTATTCACGATCCATTTCCCTAACTTCATGAGAAAGGATCTGATTGATTGATAAATAGAGAGCCATAAACAAGGTCTCTGCACGATGATACCCAGCTTCTATATAATTACTAGGTAAAATACAATACCGCTTTCGACAGGTCAGTTCTTTCATCAAAATAGAAAGATCATCATCCGAAAAATCACTATGCTGACTATCCCATACCATATAGCTGACAACCTGATCACTGGTTAAAAAGATTGGTGCATTTATTGTGGGATGCGTTTTTATGCTTATCATCAACTTATCAAAAAGCTTATATGCAGAGATACTGCCATCACATGTACTAATCTCGTAATGTTCCATATCTTCTGATGGAATATGTTCCCGAAGCATTTGTGCAAGTTCCGAGTTTGCAGTATCCAAAAAGTTAAAATTTGATCCGCCCATTATAAAGAGCCGACCACATCTGCCACGCAGATACCGCTTGATATCCTGATCTTCATCATCACCATCTGACAAGTATATTACTGTCGTATCTTTAGAAAGTATTGTTACCGGTCTTGGTAATTTTACTCCAGAGGACAATATTTTCTGACCGGATCGGGGATAATAGCTATAGGCTAAACCGGCACCTGCAAAGATTTCTTTGCTGAGAACAGAATCTCTGAAATCTTTTGTTGTATAATTACTGATGATTACCTCTGCCATATACATATACACGAAGATCTGGCTCATATTCACGATCTTAAATGCATGATCAGACGATAATCTATAGTAACCATTTGAACGCTTTTCAGCTGCTTTCTGATATCCTATATATATATCAGAATTAAAAAGCTGAGGACATATCAGATACAGTACTTTTTCACCGGCTTCAAATTTTCTCCCTCTACGGCCAGCTATGCCGTAAATAGATGTATGTGGAAGATATTGCCTGTCAGATAACCTGTCGCTGACTGGAACCTTGTTTTCATATTCATCACACGTACACAACGTAAATGCGATATGCGGCATAAGTTTATGAAGTTCAGCGGCCGTATCACTGCCATACACGTCATCACCCATTTTTTTCAGTACAGAACGAAATGCCGATGACAATCTATCCATAAGCTTTCCAAAACTCACGTTGCCTTCCTTACCTACTTCATAAGCCAGATCTGTTGTTAGTTCTGTTAGTTTTTTCGATAAGTCTGTGTATTCCCGGTGCTTTGGAGCCGACTCCCTTGCAAGCGTCAGAAGCTTCTGACCAAGCAGCATATAATCCTCTGCCTGACCTGCCGATGTGTTTGAATCGGCGTTATCTTCAGGTAATACTTGAGATTCATGACGCATACCAAACGGATCAAACAAAGGGAAAAAATTATTGAGACCGATCTGAGCTTCAAGCTCTGAAAACATATTCTTCTTTTTCATATTCATTCTCCTTTTCTTTTAAACAATTTGCCTTGTAGTATGGTCCATGCTGTCGTATGCCTTCTGTAATTCCATAAAAAACTTTCCATCGGAATAAAAAAAGTCCCCAAAAAGGTTTTCGGAAACCGCATCTCGAACCACACCATTTGCTTTGCAACTAAGATCTATCCACTCATTCTTCGCTTCTGTTTCATCAGCGAGCGGATGCTGATGAAGCCAATTTGCAAATTCTCTTAACATATAATCTGCACTCTCCTTTCTTTTTATATATTTAAAAATAAGCAATAAAAAAAGACACAGGCAAAATACCTATGTCCTACTATGCTTATCAGATATAAAATTGTTATATAAAAAAATCATGCTCCTTTATTACTGTACCTGTATTTGAAACAGGGATTTTACAAATCTGGTAATTCCAATTTATCCCTCAAAAAGGAATACAATTACCGATAAACCGATACATAACAAAAACATGATTATAATATGATTATAACTGCTTAACAGGTTATTTGCAACAAAAAAAGAGGATGAATGTTGTCTCCTAAGACAATACACCATCCACTTTTTTCTTACCAAAGATAAAACTCAAATGTCTTACCGATTATTAAGACGTCGTCAGCTCCCTTACCGAACATAGGATTCCAGTTTGCAGAATATACTAAAATTCCTCTTTCCTTGCACTGCGTAATAACTGTTTGTTCTGCAGCCAGGACCGCATCATTAACTGCTTTATCAGAATCATAAACCACTATGATCGCTTTCATGCCGATACTGAGCAGATATGATATAAGACTCATATGCAGATGTGCGCCTTCTCCCTCATCGAATATCTTTGACGAGGTATGCACTCCCGGTAATGATATTACAGGACAGTTCAAGCAGGCATTTATAACCATTGCCTTTTTTTCTCCCTCCGTGATATACACAAACTGCATATTATCACCTTTTTTGGTGTACAGTGAAAAGGGAGATCCGCTCTGACAGCCATCTGTATATCCATTATATACAAGGATTTTATCCTCCTGTTCTACTTCTTTGCGGTAGTGGGAACTAAAATTCTTGTATTTTCCATCTACTTTGCCATCGACAACAGGATAGCCCTTAGATGTCAGATTGACTAAATAGATATTCTTTTGTTTAGAATATACAATCTGCTCTTTTCCGGTAGCATAATCTTTTCTGATCCACTCTCCTGTTCTCTTATCCCAATGATAATCTGCACGATATGTTGGGCTTTTACGGATATGCTCGGTACAATGACCCTGCTTATCATATGTCTTGGATATTACTTCCTCGTATATGATAGCTCCAGTTGCATCTCTGGCATATTCTTTGATGGCTGGATGTTCATCACCCACTCTTATTCTGTATAGATATCCGTCCTGATCATAACACGGATATACTATACCGGATAAAGAGACCATCTGCCAATGTGTGTCCGTTACTGGCTCGCCGGTTCGATAGTCAGTATAATGCGTGGTTTCAAGAAAGAACCCCGGGACACCTTTTAAGGAGCCAAATTTTCTTACCATTTCGGTTATGATTTGACGCCTTGTCTTGTTTTTAAGCCTAGTACCACTGGCTTTTCTGGCGCGGTCATTCATCGGTAATGACCGGATCGGCCACCTTTGCAACAAGTCTTCGCCTAAATGTGGATAAACAGATCCGCTATCCCATTCATCTAAGAGTGCTTTCTTGTGTTCATCTTCCAGAATAAGCAAAGATAATAGATAAGAGTAAATCTCATGAAGCCTTTTATTTGAAAGGGGATCTACATGATCTACTTCCACATAAGGTTTCTCTGCCTCTTTTTTAGTGGCAACAGGTTTAGGATTGTAACTTCTTCCGCGGTATTTAAAATTGGGATTCAGTCGTTTCTGCTCCTCGATATAAGCCTGTCGCTGCTGCTCTCTCTGTTCTTTGGATTCATACACAAAATATCCGGCATTCTCTCGTTTCAGATAGTATTCCTGACCATCACGGCCAATAACATCGCTCCCTTTGTTTTTGGCGCAATGTATCAGCACTCCATCACTGCCCCAAAATGAACGGAAACAATGATCGGTTTTGCCACATATAATGCATGGTTCTGATCTTGTTGCTGGCTTTGTATAGCTTCGACCATACGATGCCATATTCCCACCTCCTAACAAATAAAAATGTGTTAATAGATACTGCATAGCATTTATAAAGTAAGAGGCGGCGAGCGTCTTGCTCATCATGCAATTAAGCATAAAAAAAACATATGCCACCTTTATGTGGTATATGTCCTATAAGACACAGAATAATTAAAACAAAAATGTCTGTGCTCGTCCCCGATACAATACAATACTAAATATTGATTTTATTATATGTATTATTTTGCGAATAATCAAGTATTATTTTGCTGAAAAGCTATACAAGTAAATATATAAATCTACATGTACATCTGCTGCTCTCGTATCTGACATTAAATCTACAAGCAGATTTAATGCATATTACTTGTAGATTTCTTAAAAATATATAAGCTATATATTTACATTGGTATTTATAAAGTGTTAAAATATATTATATATTTGATGTATAGGAGGTAAAAATGGATACGGGAAAAGAATACGAAAAAATTGAAGAAGAAAGTGTTGAAGTTATTACAGATGCCCCCAAAGAATATCCGGTCACTGACAAGGATGATTTTTATCAGGATCATCCTTTTAAGACTCAGCATGTTATCGATCGGCTTGGAATACCAAGACAGACTGTGATAAATTACTCAAACTTCTACGAAGAAATACTGGATTTAAAAAAATCTCCGGGCGGCGACAGGATGTTTTCGGAAAAATGTATTAAGCAGCTTGCATTTATCCTTAAGGACAAGGATGTCTCCAGACGTAATAATCCGCAGGAACTCCAATATTTAAAAACAATGTATGGTTCAAAAAACATGGAGCTGGCAACGGGAGGCACCGAGGCGTTAACTAAATTCTTTTCCGACTTCCAGACCGCTGTTCTACAGTCTATGGAAGAATCCCAGAAGCGGAACCAGCAAGAACTTATTGAATACTTCAGCCAGAAGGAAAAAAAGCTTGAAGATGCCTATGCTGCTTCTGCTGATTATGAAAAGAGACTCGATGAACAGGCTGAAAGGTACTCTTCTGCTTTGCAAAAAAGAGAAGATGAAATCGAACAACTAAAGGTAGAACTTGAAAAGACAAAAGCAGAACTTGCAGAAAAAAACAAACCGTTCTCTTTCTTGAAAAGAAAAAAATAGTGGTCAATGACCACTATTTTTTTTGCTCTAAAATCTCCCAATACATATATTTGATTTTTTGTAGAGATGTGTTAAACATATAATAGATTTTGTTTGACTGTATATAAATCTACCATTATATATATGGTAGATTTATATATGTTCAAATAATGTGCGTCAGCCTTCTTTCTAAAATATATAAATCTACATATATATAAAAGAAAATATATAAATCAACCAACACACAAAAATCGCAATGCATACCTTTGTGTATAAATCTACCAGTATATAACAATAAATATATAAATCTACCTATATACAATTTTCTTAAGATGTATAAATCTACCATTATATAAAAATAAATGTACAAACCAATATATATATTGTAAAAATGGATTAGGAATTGAATGCAAGATATATAGATCATAATTTTGGATGATTGATCTGGTTTCCCGTACATAATTTAAGATAAGAGGGGATGATTTTAGATTTTTGGATTGTAACAGCAAACTGAAAGATGATATATAAGCAAATGTACAAACCTACATATATAAAAAGATTATGCATTAGCGCATATATAAATCTAGCATACATTTTGCGAAAATCTAAAATATATTTAGGCTATATAGGCGGTATGCAAAGCAAAAAATGCTGCATGGGTATATTTGTGCGCTGGATATGTGTAATATATAGGACGAATATGAGATAAAAATGGGAAAAACAAGAATATGTGATAATACATATGATAAATATAGGATAAGTATGTGAAAAGCATATGATGAATATGTGATAAATATGAGATATATGCATTTAACGGCTATATATGCAAGTAAATCATGCGCAAGATATAGGATAAATATGTGTAGACTATGAGTGAAAATATGTGATAATTATATTTATCTATTGAAATTCTAAATATAGTGAGATATAATCACATGGTAAACATAAAAGTAAATGTATATATTTACATGTACATTTAATATTGAACAGAATAGGAGAGGAACAATATGCGAAAATTTAAAGATGGCAAATTAGTGGTATCCATTGATCCTGGCTATGATGGAACAAAGGTTACAGTGAATGGGGCAAGGTTCTCCATTCCAAAGAAAACCATTCGCAAACAGGGTAACGAATACGAAAGTACGGGATCCCTGGATGGTATCTATGAAGTTACTACAAAAGATGGAAGCTTTTTGTGCGGACCAAATATTCAGGTGCTTGTTGATGATAACAATGAATTGCACCAGCGCTTCGATAAAAGTGCAGAGCAGGCAGCAAACTATTCTTATTTTAATACAAGGGAATTTGCCGCAAATGCACTGGCTGCATTAGAACTGGCACTTATAAAGGCATCAAAAAGTGGCGTGATTGATCCTGCTAAAATTAGCAAGGAAAATCTTTACGTAGTTGTTGAATTGCCGCATGATTCACTGAAAGATATGTCAAGAGCAGTTGCAGATGCCTTGCTTGGTGAGCATGAATACACATTTAAAGGAACGGTGGACGGAGAAGATATCGACACCAAGGTCAACATTGAAATTGGAAATGAAGAGCATTTCTTCACGATAAGTCAGGTGATTGCGTGCTTATCAGGATATATGTCTGATGATGAAGGATATCCTATTGATAGTCTCAAAGACAAATTCCCGGTGCTTGTCATTGATGGAGGTTACTACACCATGGGTGACTGTGCAATGTCAAAAACGCAGGCGATTTCCGGCGCAGATTCCAATACAGAATTTGGTATGATGACGATTCATGAGCGCACCGCTAAAGCCATCAATAGCAAATGCCATACAAATTACAAAGCATATGATATGGATAATCTTTTCAGTGAAGAAAAAGGTATCGTTGTAATTCCGAAAAACTTGTCAAAATCCGGTAAAAACGAGAGCTTTGACTGCAATAAGATCTTAGAAGAGCAGACACGGGAAGTCTTTAATGAGTATCTTGCATATCTGGAAGAAAAATATGATTGTTTCAAGAAAATCAAAATGATCTTATTTGGTGGCGGAACTGGTAAGATTTATTACGATCTTTTCCAGGAAGTTGCAGCGGATTATCCTAATTTGGTCGCAAAGCTTGTTACGTACAAAATGGATGGAGAAGAAGTAACGCCGCGTGAGGCTATTTCGGCTGGAGGATACAAAATGGCTCTGAACAGACTCCCAGATTAGAAATATGGAGGTGTGGATAAATGCCGGCTTATAGTATGCAATATACAAAAAGAGACGTGATCATTAAAAACTACCTCGAAGCCGCCTCAGATATGCCAATTTCAAATATGCTGGAAATAATAATAGAGTATCATGCAAAAACCGGATCCTACCTTGATCTGGGAACAGTAGGACGGTCGGACGAGCATCCTGATAAGACAAGAATAAACCTCTATTTACGAAATGGCGGATATGCTGCCGGTTATGTTGAAGAGATGAAGTCCAAAGGAGTAAAATGGAAAGACATTGTTCGTGACGTAATAATAAACGGCATTACGTTAGGAGAAAAAACTGATCATATCAGCAACGAGGCGTATGCAATAGCTCAAAAAATGGCCATATCTGGCTGTAACGATGCGGTCACCTGTAAAGAAACCGGGAATCAGAAAAGCGCCATAACATATGGTGCAGGTATTGATCAAAAGGCGGGAGTTCCGGAGCCGGGATCCTCATCCCTGGAACAACCTGTTCTGTCTGCTGGTTCTGAACCTGTTAAGGGGAATATGGAACAGCAGGAAGACGGAAGAAGCAGTACGCCTACAATGGCAGAATCCGAAACCCCGAAGAGGGAAAAGAAGAGGATGTCTTTTGCTGATCAATTTATAGAAACGTTTTAGAAGAATAGAAGAGTCCTAAGAATATGCTCATTCTTGGGACTCTTTGTGTATAAAAGCAACCTCCAAATAAACATATGGCGAGTCCTTCAATAGAATCAAACACCCAAGTTAATTATCATATTTAAAGCTCTTTTTGCCTTTAGCTCTAGTTCATCCATTTTACAGGGATTCGTAGAAATTTCTGTCAATATAGCCTTTATTTCTTTTAAATTTCTTCCTTTTATAGTATTTACATCTGAACGAAACCTTATCCTGGCGCTCATTTCTTTTTCATTCAAGTTATATAATACAATCGCAGAAATAATAAATTCCAGGTCATATTTAAAAGAAATGAAATATTTAAGAGCTCTTTTCTGCGCAGCGCTGCGCCTCTTGTTTTTGATGCCTGTAACGATCGAATAAATAATTGTGTCGAGTATTACAAACTCAAGCAGAGCTTCTTTAAAAAGAGGAAGAATACCATCTGGCGATTGTATATTAGTATTGTATGAAATAACACTTATAAAAAATAGTATAATATATATAAGATATCGTAATGTTTCAGTGTTTATAAGAAATTCGGCAGGTTTAAATATGTAGTATATGCCATCGTGTTTGGTAATCCTATAGAGAAACCACTTTATTATGTACAAAACGAAAGGGATGATATAAGGTATCGATATGAGGAAAGCAATATATGTCAATAAAGATACGCACTGACTTGGCGTCATAGATAGTCCATTGCAAATTATTGGAATACTAAAAAATACGCAAATTTCTTGAAGCAATATCAAAAACGGCTCCATTAAATATCCTGCAATAATTCCAACCAGTATAGACCAATAATAACATAGAAAGAAACTTGCAATAGCAATAAAAAACGGGACTGATATTAACGGCAGTACTATTTGCACAAAGAATACCATTTCAATAAATGTAATTGTGTATTGCATTACAATATTTTGGATTTTTGAGAGGCATGCGCCGGAAAGCCAAATAGCAAAGAGCGATGAAAGCAAAGATATAAAAGCCCATATACAGTAACGCCGAAACATCAGACCTGCTGCATGTATGTTATAAAAACATTCCTTAAAAATATCGGCTAATTTTTTAAAACCAATAATATGATAGCCTAATTGATAGGAAAAGTATAAGCCAGCAAGTGCTGCACCAATGATAACCATAGTCTCGGTTATGCTGCCAAGAAGATCTTTCCCATCCTTTTTATGAAAATCAAAAAATAAATTCACAGCAATCCCCACCTTTCATAAATTATAACTTATATATAAATATCGGCATTATCAGAGCATATCATTACGCTATAGCCATCATGATCCATAGCCCATTTCCCACAAGCAATAGTACCCCTCTTTATCATGATTTCTTTTTGTTTGCATACTGTATTGATTTTTTTGTGTACTGACTGAATAATAAGAAAAGTATAAAAGTTTACACAAATAAATGTTTACACAAAACTAGAGTAAATATTTATGTCCGACCTACTAAACAGGAGATAACTATATGACACTATCAGATTTTACACTAAACGATTTTGACAGCTTGGAAGAAGCCGCAAACGAGATTGCTCATAAGATGAATATTACCGGAGGAGACCAGTTAAATGTACTGCGGTATCAGATCTTTACACACTGGCATGACGAAGTGGGATTTTCGTGGGAGGATAAAGAATACATACGAGCATGTGGCTTTGACGTAGATGCATTCCTGTCTGACGCAGAATTGAATGAAGTACAAAAAAATGTCTATGAAGAGGCAGTCAATTACCGGAAAGAGAGGGAACAAAAGAGCCTTGATATAGAAAAATATATCAGTAAGAATGCAAAAGCTATAAAGAAGGAAGCAAAGAAATTAAAAAAAGTAAAAGGCTCCAAGCTGACAAGCGAAGACTTGGTGGATATATCAAAAGCGAAACATATAAAGGAAAGCGAGATATGTACCGCGATCGCTACAGCAGATAAGACACTTACAAGAAGGCTTGAAAGGCTTTTTTTGCAGCAGCACGTAGAAGGAAGTCATGAGAACGAAGAAGATGCAGAAGCAGAACTGCTATCAGATGACAGTTACCGGGAACTTAAAGATGCTTTTATACAAAAAAACAAAACAGCGGACAAACTCGTAAAAGAGGTAATACGCAATGATGGAGAGACATTTAATAAAGATGAACTGCGTAGCAGGGCAGAGGAATATTTGGAAAATGGCGGTCTGGATGCGCGAATTACGCTGCTCACATCAGAAGAAGAATTTGTTGAGAAGGCGAATGCATATCTGGCCGAGCGGCAGAAAAAGATATTTTTATGGACCTTATTCGGGCTGACGATTACGAACCTTATTCTGTTAATAGCAAGATATGCAGTCTGTATCGTTACATTAGACAGAACGGTCATATCAACTAATCCCTTATACATGTTTGGATCCTCCATTTTATCTATAGTCACATGGATACTGTTAACATCACAGGACTATTTTAACTTCTATAACAGGAAATGGAAGATGCTTATAGTTGTCTGTATAAATATATCGGCAACCTTTATCCAGACACTGTATACGGCTACCTGGGATCATGTGGTAGTATATATTTTCAAAATAAAGACCAATGATCTGTTTACGGCCAATATGGTGCTGACGCTGGCACGTATCTCGGTCGTCGCATCCCTGGTGCTGGGTGGAGTGATAGCATATAAAATGATTGCCCCGTTTATCTGTGCTGCGGAAGTAAAAGACAAAATCCTTGCTTTCAAGATCACGCATGTTGTTGATAACAGGGAAAATAAGCAGTACATGTATGACTTTGTTGTTGTGCGGGATTTAAAAACAGGTACTGTGATCCTGGTAAAAATGCAGGATTTATTTACCCACCTGCTCATGATCGGCGCGTCCGGAACAGGTAAAACATCCTCAGTATACCTGCCGCAAATTATTATAAATATAGAAAGAAAGATAAAAAATCTTGATCTGCAGCAGCAGGAAGTATTGAAGATGGTGCAGGCAGGTGATGTTGAAGTTATAAAGCCGTTCAAAAACGGACGATTTAATAAAAAGGATTTCCGCGTACTTAATAAATCAAAGCAGAAAGAGTTTGAGGAAATTTTTAAAAAGTATGAGGATTGCGGAATCACGGTCGTTGCACCTAATCCGGATCTGAATGAAGATATACTGACCTATGCTTCGGGACGTGGCATATGGGTATATAACATTGATCCAACAAAGAAAAAAGCAACACACCCATATGAAAAGCTTGTAGGTATCAACGTATTTTATATGCCGCCGGAATTTCACGATATTCAGGTGGGCGATACGGATGCAGAAGAGGAGAGGAATATTTATATTGCGGAAGTGGCTGCAAATTTTGCGGATACGCTTAATGCCATCAATGAAATGCATGGTACGGGCGACCAGTATTTTACCGACGTTAATACTACGGTTACAATACATGTAACAACCGTTCTGATGCTTGATGCGTCAATCAGAGGCGTACAGATCACGGTAGAAGATGTATATAATTGCATTGTAGATTTTGCACTGCTCACACCGGCAGTAAACAACATAAAGAATCATTTCGATATCAAATATCAGGCTGAGGTTGAGGACAAATCAAAAGGCCGCGGCGCCGGCAGAGCTGGAAGGGAGCGCATGAATGAACTAAGAGGGCTCTCACAGGAAGATGAAGAGGAAAATAACATTACAGACCAGCAGCACGTACTGACAGAAGCCGACCGGAAAAATCCTTACCTGCAGACGATCATAACCGTTGAATCCAGACTGCGGAAAGATTCCAAGATGGATGAACATGCCGAAGGACTCAGGAACCTGCTTGGCAAGCTGCTGCAGAATCCGCGTGTAAAGCGTGTACTCGTCACGAATAAGGAAATTGTTGATTTTAACAGCATACTTGCGGATAATGCCATTACCTTAGTCAACACAGCCCTATCCATGGATAAGACAGCTTCAACCTGTTTTGGGCAGTTATTCATATTAAGTTTTAATACAGCAGTCCTGCGCAGACCAAAAGACACAAGAACGCCTCATTTCTTTTATGAGGACGAAACAGCCAGATACCTGTCTGATACGATTGATACAATGGTTACGTTATACAGACAGTACAGGGTGGCATGTATGTTTGCACTGCAGTCACTTGAACAGGTGGATGCAAATAAGAAACTCGGATACCTCAAAAATGTGTTACTGTCAGCCGGCAGTATCATAACATTTGGACGAGCAAGTTACCAGGATGCAAAACAGATCAGTGAGTTAGCCGGGCAGGTGCAGTATCTCATGGAGCAAAATACGGTCAGTAAAACACCTCTTACAGCTGCAAATGCATCTTCCAGTTTTTCAACACGTACTACTCCGGATCAGAAAAATTATCTGGAGCCGGATGATATCAGGGCAAGAGATTTCCAGGAATGTACGATAATCACGACAGATGGCGGAAGGGTAATGCCGGGACGTCTTGGAAAGGTAAATTTTGTACCAAAAGAGATTATTGACAAGGTAAGCAATGCACAGATTGAGAGACGCGAAATGTGGAGGACTGTATGGAGAATGCACTATCCGCCACTGGGGGATGTAATGACTCCAACGATTGAAAATACATCAACAACTGATGCGATGCAACAGGCGGCAAAGGAACTCAGGCAACGGAGCAGTCAGAGCGTACTAATAGAGCGCAGCCCTACTGAACAGCGTATATTTGCATCACAGCTTCAGAAAAAGGAGCCTCAAAAAATGGCGGCAATCCTAAATGCGGCCGGCTCTTATTATGAGAACGTATCTGAAACAAATCTAAAAGGTCAGGTAGAAGTGGACGAAGACTGGAAAGATGCGGATTTTATCGTAGAGGATGATGATGACTTTACATTTGCCGGCGCAGGAGAAAATGAAAATATATCTGTAACGGTATCGCAGCAGGAAAAATAGCAGACAAGCATCTGCGTGATTAAGAGAGAAAGGTTTTGTTATGGAAAATAATTATCAATTATCTCCCTTTCATTATGAACCCATGATGAAGTTTGAAACGATTATAAATAAAAAGCCAAAGGAAATCCAAATACAGGGAAACGAAATGTCCATCCTGAGAGCACTGGCTAAATATAAGATACTAAATAAGCATTGCATAAACAGCTGCGTAAAAAAAGAGCAGCCGCTAAAGCGCCAGAAAGCATCCTATGATAATGAGATCAATCTGCTGTTCAGGGGCGGATATATTATCAAATATTTTTATCCTGTTCAGATTAACGGAAGAGCAAATACAGTTCTGTATGCGCTGTCACAAAAGGGATCGCAGTATGTACTTTCAAAAAACATAAAAGTAAGTTTGAGAGGAGATACAGAAGGGAAGATACCTGTGTTCGATACTGTTAGTGCTTTGGAAACAGCAACCCTTAATTCATGGCACACCAGACTATCGGAATGTTATTCGCCAAATATACTCACAGAGCTGTATGATTATGTAACGGAGAGCACAGATGAAAAAAATATTGTAATTCCATCGTTTTTTTACATAAAAAATACAGAAAGCCATCTTTTTAATGAGCTGGCGGTTGCTGCCATTGTATTTAAGAAAGAAAGAAGCATTGAAGCAGAAGGATCATTTATCAACACTATTCTTGCGGTTAATTCGTTTTTATATACAAATAGAGGCGTATATAAAAACGGATTTATAGTAATACTTGTTGAAAGTTTTACAGAAATGGAGAGGGCTTCCGTTCTCATACAGTCATATAGCGCGTTTTCCAATCTGCAGGTCTATTATGCAGTAGATGAATATGTAAATGAGTTAAGCCCGCTAGAATGGCTGTATGATGCCCAGAATGACGAAGAATCAATGACCACGCAGTATACGCTTGTCAATATGATGATACAGAAAAAAGAGAGGAAATGACGATTATGCAGAAAAAAGAGTACACTCTTGAGGAACTTGAAAAGAAGCTGCTCTCGACTGATTATCCGGATGATGATAATTATGGCAATGGAGATAATAAAAACCTTGGAAAAAAAATCAGGAAAAAAATAAAGGAAAAACCAAAGAGATATGCCCTATATGCGGTAAGTGCCTGTCTTGGAATATTTATCATAATCATAGCTGTAATGATAGCAAACCTGCTGACAAAACCTGTTACAACAAAAGATGACAATACAGCAGTATTGGACGGATTTGATTATTTGATGGAACAGGGCGGTAAAGAAACCGGAGAGGAATCTGTCTCTGACGCTACAGAATCAAATGGACAGGGCGGTTACTTTTTAAGCCCCAACATAAAACAGGCGACGGTATCAGACAGCCTGGTACAGATTGGAGAAAAGGTATACAAACTTCCGGTATCCATGAGTGAAATGGAAAAAGATGGAATATCCCTGATTATCCTGGGGTCGCAGCCGCCATCTGAGGAAGCTGTACTTGACCCCCAAATGCGAAATGGATATATCCAGTTTGGCAATTACCGCTTTGAAGTTACCCTGAAAAATGGCGAGGCCTGCAATTACCATGACTTACGGGTGTGTGGGATCTCGTCAGAAGAGCAGGGAAGCCCTATATATGTTGCAAAAGGCATAACCATTGGATCAGAAGAAGCCTCCCTGCCGGATGCCCCGGATAATATTTCGCAGGATGCACTCAATTCAACGACATACTATACATGGGGAAGCGTTACGGATACACTTTCTAACATGACCGGACGCCGCTTGTATATTACTGTTGATGTGGGTAGTGGGAAAGTTGGGAAGATATCAGTATTTGATGATGGTACGATCACAGACTGAACTTTGAAATAATGGTTGCTCTGCAGAGATAAAAATGCTCTCCCATGCTATCTGAAAGAGAAGCGGGAGAGCATTTTATGTTGTTGCGTTAATGCGATCTTTGAATCTTTCGTCCCCTTCTGTAATAAGCAGATTTTTGAGTTTATCAAGATCTTTTCCTTTTGGAAGCCACTTTTTCATGATTTTTCGATAGCTATAACCACACTGCGATTCCCTAGCAGTATACAAATCAATAATGTAAGCCTCATCAGCTACCATCTGACCATAGCTGACAACAGTGCCCATATATAGGCCGTCAATCGGCATATCGATTAAAGACAATTCCTCATCAGAGAACAAATCTTTTATGTTCTTTGCTTCATAGAAATCCTCTAAAATTTTCAGGAGGCACCTTTCTTCAAGGAGCGCACCTTCATCCACAATTTCTTCAAGCAGAAATTCAATGGCACTATAAATTTCTATGATATCCTGTATAAATTTGTCAGATTTAACGATAACACAGTATTTTTCGTGATTAACTGTATAATAATGGTCTAATATATATATCATAATTTTATTCCTTTTATTGTTTTTGCCTGGTATATAGAGTTGAACGGGCTGTTTTAAAAATGAAACCACTTTTCTCTTTTTTGCTTCTTTTTTTCAACACGCTTACGGCGCATATCATCAGCCAGGTCTTCTGTTTGCTGCATATAGGATCCGGTTTTTCTGAGTATATTTTCCGCCTGATCATGCACATCCCTGACAGAATCAAGTAGTTCGTCGTTTTTTTCATCATTACCATATTTTTTTGCAACAGTTACAATGATCCATGTTGATATAGCAGCAACAGCCATAAATGCACCAAATACCAACAAAGGCTCCACAATGTGATTGACAAGCATTATATCACTCCCTCTTTCTTTAAGCACTTCTTTAGTTTCTTATTAGCGCAGCTAAGTGCCTTTTGCCGGGCTATAAGTATATCGTAAGCCTCCACACAGGCTGCCATATCTGTGTGAAATTTTGTATTGCCAGATATTCCGGAAGCATCTGTTTTTGCAATGTTTGGTATATCTATTCCGGCATCTGCGCAGCATTTACACAGCGCATCATACTCATCTTGGGTGCTCCGCACTTTTAAGGCAAGGTCAGTATATGTGCCTATGCATTTTCGCATCCGGTACACATTATCATCTGTATAGGACATCTGGAAGCCTCCTTTACGTATTTTCCTGCCGGCGATTATAGGGAATAGAGCCGACAAACATGTATGTGGCTAAGTTTATTTCCAGTACAGAAAAAATTCAATATAAAAAGTATAAATATTTATACAAATCTTTGGAGCTTGTGAATTTGTGGTTTGCAAGTTCACAAAAACTTAATAAATTTATCCGTGCCGTGTATTGTATTTTTTTTGTAGTGGCATGATAATAACTCTACACCGTCGTAGAACACACAAAATTTGTAAAGCATGAATGAGGTAATGAAATATGGATAAAGTCAAAAAAAACCGTTATGAACAGGCAGTATATCTAAAAATGTCCATGTACCTTGCGCTGGAATTTCTGAAAAATATTCCTGAAAACATGCAGGGCGATTATGTTATCGGACCACACCGGGAAAAAATAACATATGAGGATGCAGTGTATGCTGTCGAAAGCTTTGCAGACATTATCTGATCCCAAACAAGACCCTGCAGATTATAAGCTGCAGGGTCTTCTGTTTCCCTATTTGCTATAAACACTGGGTCTGTTATCCAGATAAGAAATCTCTGACTGGCAGTAGATATACTTTCCCAGATTGATAAGATGGTAATACCGCAAGATCATCAGGCGGATGTAAGGAGCGCAGTCTGCTTTGCCGCTTTTCCAGTTTTCGACCGTCCTGACTGGGATGCAGAAAGTGTGTGCAATGGCAGCAGTACCTACGCCGGCCTTTTTAATAAGCTGCGGAAAGCCCGTATGCGCCGCTTTATAAATGCCCGCCAGCATTTCTACCGCCTCGACATAATCAAGCCTGTATTTGGCGTAATTAAAGCGCCTGCTGCCATACATGCATCCGTGTATATAGCTGTGCTCGTCACAGGTCGTAAGCGCCTGCTGCCACAACTGATCAAATATCCTGTCCGGTATGATCTTCCTTCTTCCTTCGCTCATTTTTACCATCCTTTCAGTTACCGGTGTACACATCCGGCAGTCTGCCGCCGTTTCCCAAAATCCATAAAAATGTTTCACGGATAAAGTGATTAAATAAAATATACCACCTAACAGGTGGTATATCAATAAGTGAAATGTAATATACAGGGCATTTATGCGGAAACAAAATATATTTCATGAAAAACGTGGAGAGAAAAATGTTTCACGGACAAGGTTTTAATCAACCCAGTCATACTGCTGCCCCAGCAGATCTTCCACGTTGTCCGGCTGCAGATTCAGGTATCTCTGTGTGACGGCTGGGGAGACATGCTGAAGCACGTACTGGACGACCCTTATATCTTTCCCGCTTTTTTCATACAGCTGGTGGGCAAAGTATTTACGAAAACTGTGAGTGCTGATCCTGTCATAGCCGAGGTAGTCTGTTACTTTCTGCAAATATTTCTGCACATTGCGCTCTCCAAAAGGATACAGTCTGTCACTGCCCTTGATGCCGTACTTTTCACAGTATGCCATGATCTCCTGATGCAGTTCATCAGACACCGGAAAAGGACGTTTCTTTCTTGTTTTCTGCTCTTTGATGGCAAGCCTGTACCGGCCGCGCTCGTACACAAAGGAATCCGGCGTCAGAAGCAGGATATCCTCTATACGCATCCCGAGATTGGCTTCCAGCATGAGCACGAATGCTATCCGCTGGTTGGGGCGGAAATAGCTGCTCCCTTTCTTCATGGTAACTATAATGTTTTCATACTGCTGCCGGGTTACTGGTATTGTCTCATAATTAGCCATATAGTTAGCCTTTCCTACCTCTCCATGTTCTTATTTGCGACTTTTGCTTTTGTGTGTACGTTTGTGTTTGCTGCACTACAGATAGTATTATAACATATTTTAACGCAAAATCAACAAATAGAGGTTCGTATAATATACAAAATACGAACCTGTAAGAATGTGTGACAATGTGCACAATGTAGTGTGTGACATATTTTAACAATTCGATATTGATATTGATGCGGTATATGGTATAATTTATAGTATAAGAAGCAGGAAATAACAGCGGGATCCCGCATGATATAGACTACATAGATCGGCAGTGCGATAGTAATTGTAAAACAGGAGGGAAAAGATGAGCAGAAAAGCATGTTCGTTGACGCAAAAAGATGGTTTTTACAAAGAAGAAAAATAAACTATTGTGGAAGAGAGGAAATACATAATGATTTATAAAGAAGAAAACAGAGACTTATTTGTAGTTCCAGAAGATTATTATTTGGCACATTGTATCAGCGCTGATTTTGGCATGGGCAAAGGTATTGTTGTCGAATTTAACAAAAGATTTGATATGAAACGAAGACTACAGGCAAAGTATCCGGATTATCTTAATCAATATACACATAAGAGAATTGGCGGTGACTGCCTTTTAGAAGGTAGAGTATTTAATCTTATTACGAAAGAGAGGTATTTTTACAAACCAACCATTATTACAATGAAACTCGCACTTGAAAAAATGAAACAGATTTGTTTGGAGAATAATATTAAAAAGATTGCAATGCCTATAATTGGATGTGGTTTGGATAAATTGAAATGGGAAGATGTCTCAGAGCAGATTAAAAATATTTTTTTCAATACTGATATTGAAATCTTAGTGTGTAAG
>OFMT01001194.1_pt1 | contig 19685 bp, 9 predicted proteins | sample 1541891 | NCBI WGS metagenome assembly OFMT01 (sample SAMN04209230, study PRJEB22552) | human gut metagenome | biome: gut; material: feces | host: Homo sapiens | place: USA: Oklahoma | reverse complement strand
ATTTGCAAGCAGATGGCGTGCAAAGTCGCCAGACGCTCTTTGTGCGGTATTGCCATAAATGAAAACCGGTTCCTGTACCGTGCAGGAGCCGGTTTTTCTGCTTTTTGTGCGGCGGCATGGTTTTGTACAAACTGTCCCTTGCAATTTTTCCAAAAGTTTGTTATACTATTATAACAGTCCGATTGAAATCACAGAAATGGAGGAACTTTATTTGAATATTCCACAGAAACTGGCTGCCGAATTCCAACTGCGGCAGGAACAGATCGACAATACCATTGCCTTGCTGGACGACGGCAAGACGATCCCGTTTATTGCACGGTACCGGAAAGAGCGTACCGGCTCGCTGGACGATCAGGTGCTTCGTGCCATTGACAACCGGCTGCAATATCTGCGGAAGCTGGAACAGCGGAAAGAAGAAATCTGCACGGCGATCGAAGCACAGGGCAAGCTGACACCGGAACTGGAAGAAAAGATCCGCGGTGCGGAAACACTGGTGGAAACCGAGGACTTGTACCTGCCCTATCGTCCCAAGCGGAAAACACGGGCATCTATGGCGATTGCCCGCGGACTGGAACCGCTGGCACGAATCCTCATGGCACAGAATCCCCATACGAATCCGGCTCAGGAGGCAGAAGCCTTTTTGCAGGAGGAAGTGCCGGACACCGAAGCGGCATTGCAGGGGGCGATGGATATTCTGGCGGAGGAAATGGCAAATGATGCCGACCTGCGAAAGCAGATGCGTCGGCTGGTGATGTCTGCCGGAACGATACAGTCCCGTGCCACAGAGGAAGATGCGGATACGCCGTACCAGAACTACTACGACTATGCGGAACCGGTGAAACGCATTGTGGGGCACCGGATCCTTGCCATTGACCGCGGTGAACGGGAGGGTGCTCTGAAAGTGGCAGTTACGCTGCCGGAAGGACACGGGGCTTCGCTGCTGATTCAGAAGTTCGTGAAGAACCAGAGCCCCTGCGGCAAGCTGGTGCAGACTGCCGCAGAAGATGCATTCCAGCGGCTGCTGTTTCCGGCAGTGGAACGGGAAACCCGCAAGGCTCTGACAGAGCAGGCGGCAACGGCGGCAATCGGCGTGTTCGCGTCGAATCTGCGGCAGCTGCTCATGGCGGCACCGCTGAAAAACCGCATCGTTCTGGGCGTAGACCCCGGCTATCGCACCGGCTGTAAGCTGGCAGTGGTGGACGAAACCGGCAAGGTACTGGACACCGGCGTGGCACATATCACTGTCAGCAAGGGGGCTTCGCTGGAACGGGAAAAGGACGTGATCCGAAAGATGCTGCGGAAGCACCACGTGACCGCGGTGGCAATCGGCAATGGCACGGCTTCCAGAGAGTCGGAAGCGGTCGTGGCGGAACTGCTGAAGGAACTGCCTTATTCCGCGGCGTACATGGTGGTTTCCGAGGCAGGGGCTTCGGTATATTCTGCGTCCAAGCTGGCGGCGGAGGAATTTCCGGAGTATGACGTTTCCCTCCGGAGTGCCGTTTCCATTGCCAGACGGTTACAGGATCCGCTGGCGGAACTGGTGAAGATCGATCCGCAGGCGATCGGCGTGGGACAGTATCAGCATGACATGCCCAAGGCGGAACTGTCTGCCGCACTGGACGGCGTGGTGGAGGACTGCGTGAACCATGTGGGCGTAGACCTGAACACGGCTTCGTTCTCTCTGCTGTCCCACATTGCCGGCATCAACCAGACCATTGCCAAGAACATCGTGACATACCGGACGGAAAACGGGGCGTTCACCGATCGGAAACAGCTGAAAAAGGTGGCAAAACTGGGCCCGAAGGCATTCGAGCAGTGTGCCGGATTCCTGCGGGTGTCCGGAGCCAAGAACCCGCTGGACAATACAGCAGTGCATCCGGAAAGCTACGGGGCAGCAGAGCAGATCTTGCAGGAGTGCGGTTTCCGGCTGGCAGACATTGCCGGACAGAACCGCAGCGAGATCGGTGCCATTGCCAAGCAGCACGGCATTTCTGCCATTGCGAAAAAGGCAGGCGTAGGCGAACCCACTGTGCGGGACATTCTCAAGGAACTGGAAAAGCCGGGGCGTGACCCTCGTGACGAACTGCCGCCGCCGCTGCTCCGGAGTGGGGACATCATGGAACTGAAAGACCTGAAACCGGGCATGGAACTGGTGGGCACTGTGCGGAATGTCATTGACTTTGGCTGTTTCGTAGACGTGGGCGTTCATGAGGACGGACTGGTGCACATCTCCCAGATCTGCGACCGGTTCATCAAGCACCCGCTGGAGGCCGTCAAGGTCGGCGAGGTGGTGAAAGTCTGGGTGCTGGACGTGGACTTGAAGCGGAAACGCATCGCCCTCACCATGAAGCCGCCGAAAAATGGATAAGAGGTGTTACATGCGAAACGGAAAAAAAGTCGTTTCTCTGCTGCTGGCAGGGGTGCTGGCGGTGTTGTCGTGCAGCTGCGGCAATTCCTCTAAAGAGGAGAGCAGCAAGGAGGAAGCCGACAGCAACCCCCGCACTGAAATGCGGGACGACATGACTACCAGCCAGATCGTGGAAGAAATGGGGCTGGGCATCAATCTGGGCAACACACTGGAAGCCTGCGGCGACTGGATCGACAGCAGCGGCGGGGTAAACAGCTACGAAACTGCATGGGGCAGCCCGACAATTACAGAGGATATGATTGCCGGCTACGCTGCCGCCGGTTTTGATTCGGTGCGGATTCCCGTGGCGTGGTCGAATCTCATGGCAGAGGACTACACCATTGCACCGGAACTGTTAGACCGTGTGGAAACGGTGGCACAGTATGTGCTGGACAACGGCATGTATGCGGTGGTGAATCTCCACTGGGACAACGGCTGGATCGCAGGATTTTCCACGGACTATGACACCTGTATGGAAAAATATACCTGTATCTGGGAGCAGGTGACAGAACGGTTTGCAGATTACGGTGACCACCTGATTCTGGAATCCATGAACGAAGAAGGCTGTTTTGATGATCTGTGGAACCGCTACAGCGGCTCTGATGACGACAAGGCGGAGGCATACGGCATTGTCAACCGCATCAACCAGCAGTTTGTGGATCTGGTACGCGATTCCAGGGGCAACAACCCCAGGCGGCATCTGCTGATCGCCGGCTATGTCACTGACGTAGACCTGACCTGTGACGAAGCCTTTCAGATGCCGCAGGACGAAGCCGGACGATGTGCGGTTTCGGTACATTATTATACGCCGCCTACGTTCTGCATTCTGGAAGAAAATGCCGACTGGGGAAAAGCCAAGACCACATGGGGCTCACCCAGAGATCAGAGGATTCTGGAAAACGACATGGACAAGCTGCAAAGCCGGTTTCTGGATAACGGCGTGCCGGTGATCATCGGGGAGTACGGCTGTTCCACCAAGAACAAGACGGAAGAAACTGTCCGGACATTCCTCACCGCGGTGGCACAGGCGGCGTATACCAAAGGTATGTGTCCCATGCTGTGGGATGTTACCGGTGTGTTCTATGACCGGAACAATTGCCGTATGCTGGACAGTCAGCTGGAACAGGATTTGCAGGAGATCGCCGCCGCACCCCGTGATGGCGTTCACAATGCTTCCGGAAATTGACATTTGAAAAATGCAAAATTCACCGGCGTGTCGTATCAGATTATCAAGTTGTTTTTCACTGGCAATTCGAGATTTAGAAAAAATGCACAAAAACAGAGTGTGCTTTTATTGGTGCTGTATAAAAATATGTGGAAAATAAAAAAAATACTTGCAAAATAACGATAAATATGCTATGCTGGTATATGGAGAAGTAGGGTGCAGGAAAGCACTGGGCGGATTTCAGAGGACAAATCGCACGGCTGTACAATTTGAAAGCGGAAAGGGGGACGTGAAAAACAGTGCGGCGGCATTCGTTTTTTTGAAATGCCAAAAGCTTCTCTGCACACAACCAAGCGGCAATACGCCGCATCAATTCAAGAAAGGAAGAATGATAATCATGAAGATGAAAAAGTTTCTTTCATCTCTGACAGCTGGCGTAATGGCGGCAACGACCATTTTCACCAGTGCATTGGTGACCCCGATGATGTCCCTCGCTGCGACAGCGGCAGATGATGCACCGATTGCGTTTCTGCACATTCAGAGTGGCGATGGCGACTGGTCGCTGAACAATTATAAGGCAGGAACTGGAACTGATGCTACGATCGATAAGAGCGGCTCTTATGAAGTTTCTGTAAAAAGAGGCAACTGGGGTGATGCTCTGAGTTCCTACAATTTCTTCGACCTGTGCGTTCAGGATCCGGATCTTTACGGCGGTAAATCTCTGTATAAGAAGATTACAATTGATTCTGTAAAGATCGGTGAAACGACTCATGAACTCAATCAGGAATATACGACATTTACTCCGTCTTCTGTACAGTCTGCATCTGATGAGTGGGATTTCACCTGCAACAAGCTGGCAATTGATTCCACTGGCTGGGATATGCCGGCAGCAGGCGAAGTGATTTCAGTTAGCTTCACAGTAGAGCTGGCAAATGAAGTCACCACTACCACAACAACCAGCGAAACCACTGCGGAAACTACCGCGGAAACCACGGTTGCTTCCAGCGAAACTACTGTTGCTTCCAGCGAAACCACTGCAACCTCTGCTGTCACTACAGCGACTACCGCAGAGGAAAAGGGCGTGAAAAAGATCACTGTCGGCAAGACCTACAGCGAACTGCTGAAGGATGCACAGAAGGCTGACCCGAAGGAAGGCATGATCGGCTGGAAGTGGGCTGACTTTGGCATCACCAACAGCAATGTTGTCAAGAAGGTCGTTGTCAACGTTTCCTCTGATAAGGAAATCGGCACATACAACTATATGTTCGGTTCTTCTACACAGAAAGCACCGGATTATTGGACACAGACCACACAGGAAAACAAAACTCTGGGCAAGTCCGGCGAATTCACCTGGGACATCACCAAGACTGTGGACGCAACCATTCAGAAGGAATATGATGGTTCTCTGAAGTTTGGTGCCTGGGGCGACGGTACCTATGAGGACTTCACTGTGGATTCTGTTGTGATTTACACAGATGATGCAACGATCACTACGACTGCTGCAACCACTGTGACCACACAGCCGACCACTACAGTTTCCGCAAAGTACACCAAGGAACTGACTCCGAAGGCAGAGGAAGACAAGGGTACTGACGGCAAGGCAAGCAACACCAAGGTTGAATTTGATCCCATGGGTGCATACAAGGCAATTGCTTACTACACCGTAAAGACAAATGACAAGAACACAAGCGGTGCGTTTGGCACATGGAACGACAGCCTGCCGGAAGGTGAAGAATGGCAGAGCACGGAATTCAAGGATCTGGCTGTACCGGCAAACAAGCAGGTCATCGTATCTTATGATATTCCGAAGACTGTTGGTGAAACTGTACAGTTCATGGTTTATTATCCGAAGTTCGGCGATGTGACCATCGACAAGATCGTACTGTGCTTCGACGAAGATCCGGATCAGACCACTACTTCTACAACTGTGACCACTGTAACAACTGAAACAGTTGCAACCACAGAAGAAAGCACCGTTTCTGCAACGACAGAAGAAACTACTGTTACTTCCAAGGAAACTACTAAGGAAACCACAGTTACAACTGTAGCTACCACAGCTGACACTACAGCAAAAACCACTGCTTCTACTTCGACAGAAGCATCTGCTGAAACCAGCAAGGCTACAGAAACTTCTGCATCTGCTGCAACAACCACAGCAAAACAGACCACTGCTACAAAGGCAGACACCACTGTTGTAACCACTACCAAGTCCATCGGCACCACCACGACAGAAGCTCCGAAGGGCAAGGGCATCATCTTCAAGGTAGACGAAGCGCAGGTCAAGACTGCAAGCAACTATGCAAAGATCCCGCTGTCCGTTCTGGTTGAAAACTATGTGGACGCACAGGGCTTCAACTTCGCTCTGGAAGTTCCGGAAGTTACTTCCAAGATCCTGACGATCTACAAGAACCCGAAGAACAAGAAGGACTATGGTTATAGGGACGTTTATGTCAGCGGCGACCTGGCTCCTTCTCCGCAGAACCTGAAGGGCTATGAGGCAAACGGTAAGGATATGAGCGTTGAGCCGTCCAAGCGTTGGATGTATTTCCAGTGGACTTCCAGTACCAGCACGATCACGATCAGCGGTGACAAGGTGATCGACATCAACTGCACCATTGCAGAAAACGCAGTGGACATCGCAAAGGAATACGGTCTGGAACTGCAGACAGATGAAAACGGCGACAGCTACTATCTGTTCCCGGTAAACTTTGCAGAGTATCAGAAGGTAAACTGGGACTTTGAGGGTACACACGGCGACGGCTATCTGGCTCCGAACCGTCAGTACATCGACGAAAACGGCACAGATATTGCGACCACTGATGTAGTTTACTACAACGGCGGTATCCGCGTTTACACAGATGCACAGACTGAAACCACTACAGCTGACACGACTACTACAACCACAACCACCACTGCAACAGAAGAAAAGGACATCAATCTGGACATTGACGAAGTATTCGTATATCCCAGTGAAAAGGATGCCACTTCTCTGAAGAACTACACTCTGGGCGTGAAGGTAACTGCCAAGGAAGGCGTAGACGCAACCAGCTATGGTATCAACTGCGTTGTCAACCTGCCGGAAGCAACCGCAAAGCTGTACACCATTCCGTCCAAGCTGCTGAAAAAGAGAGCATTTGTTGTCAACGACTTCGGCAGCGGTATTCCGAATGCAAATGATTTCATTGCATACAAGGACGGCACTTCTACCATTACTGACGGCAGCGACCGCTGGATCCGTTTCATTGGTGCACGTTCTGCCGAAGGTGCAACTGACCCGACAAAGATGAATCAGGTATTCCGCATGATCTTCAATGTGCCGGATAAGGATACTGTACAGGCACTGGCTGACGAATATGGTCTGACACTTCAGACTGGTGAATACGATGGCAAGACTGTTGAGTACTATGAGTTCCCTGTAGACTGGGCACCGAATGGTTCTGACAAACTGCCCAGCGGCACCACGATGGTAGATGTCAAGCGTTTCAACTACCTGAACGGCGAGGGCGTAACCGGCGAAGACATCTTCGACGAAATGGTTGGTCTGAAGGACGGTGCGATCCGCGTAATCATGAATGATGTAGTGGAAACCACTGAAACAACAACTGCTACAACTACAACTACTACAACAGCTACCACCACTACAACTGCAACCTCTGCGGCAACGACTACTACCACAGAAGAACCGCAGACTACAACTGCTACAGAGGCTACGACTGTCACCACCACAACTGCAGCAACCACTACAACAACGACTGCTGCTACAACCACCACTACCGAAGAACCTATTGTAACAACTACCAAAGCAACTACCACTACCACTACTACCGAAGCAACGACTGTTACTACTGAAGCAACAACTGCTACGGCAACCAGCACCAGTGCAGGTCCGACAACCACCAGCACCAGTGCAACAACCACTACTGTAACAGAATCTGAAACAACTACTACAAAGGCAACTACAACTGCTACAACAGAAGAGCTGCCGGACTTCAGCAAGAAGACCACAGCTTCTACAACAGAAGAGCTGCCGGACTTCAGCAAGAAGACGACTACCAGCACAACTACCACAACAACTACTACTACAGAAGAAACCACGGAAGCAACTACTGAAGCAACCACTGAAGAAACTACTACCACACCGGCAGCTGTTTCTTCTACTACAGAAGCAACTACCACAGAAGCTACGACAACTGTTACAGAAGCAACCACTACCACAGAAAACACGACAGCTTCTACCGAAGCTACCACTACTACAGAAGTAACCACCACGACTGCAGAAGCAGAACTGGAAATCGAAGTAAATCCGGATGCAAACTTCTATCTGTCTATTGACGGACGCAATTTCAACGCTGCTGACCTTGTGAAGTCTGCAACTGTAAACGGCGAGAGCGTCATGGACGATCTGACCTTTGGTGCAGAAAGCCCGAAGGCACTGTTCGACAGCGAAGGCAAGGCATATGTAGATACCGACCTCGATATCCTGTATAAGGGTGAAAAGGTTGCTACTGCAAAGGTTTACATCGGCGTAAAGGGCGATACTGACTTGTCCGGTAAGGTAGAGGCTACTGATATGTACTACAGCAGCTACTACATTGCAAGACAGGGTGCTGGTATTAAGGATGCAAAGCTTCTGGACGGCACAGAGCACGCACAGGATGAGAATCTGGAGAAACTGTCCTTCTTCCTGACGGATATTGATACCGAAAGCAAGGCAGGAGAGAATTCTGCAGACGGCAAGCTGGAAGCAACTGACATCTTCTACCAGGCATACTACGTTGCTCTGGTTGGTGCTGGTCATAAGAGCACTACCTGGGACAATCCGGTTTGCCCGGATCTGAAGAACCTGAAGGGCTCTATGTGGGCTGAATAATCCGGTTCTCTGATTTCAAACGCGTAAGCGTTTCTGACAACAAGGATATGACAGCATAAGAAAAACCCGATGCGGGAGCATTCCCGTATCGGGTTTTTGTTTGCAAGCGTAAGGCGGGATTTGCTTCAATTTTCATGGCTGAGGCTTTGCTTTTTTCGAATTCTGTATCGAGATAGAAAAAATCACAAAGAATGCTTGCAAAATCGTGAAAAATCGGTTATACTGAATAGTGGAGAATTGTAGGAATGCAGATTGCCGCTTTCGGGGAACCAAGGGCAATACCGCAGTTACCCGAAAAAGCGATTTGAGAAAGGGGCATCACATTGAAGACAATTGAGGAGGCTCGCAGACTGCTGCAGTCGGAAGAATTCATGCACATCGCGGCAGTACTTGGCGGCGGTGAAGATCTGGCGGAAGCTTATCGGAACCGGCTGCTGTGTGCCATTGACAGTTTTGTGCAGCTGTACGGCAGCGGGCGGGAAATTGCCATTTTTTCTGCACCGGGACGGACAGAACTGGGCGGAAACCACACCGACCACCAGCATGGTCACGTACTGGCGGCAAGCATCAATCTGGACGTGATCGCTGTTGTGGCAAGACGGGAAGATACCACGATCCGGGTGCATTCAGAGGGCTTTCCGGAAGATGAGATCTCTCTGGAAGAACTGGAACCGGTAACGGACAAAAAGCCTACAGCAGCGGAACTGATCCGCGGAATCGCTGCCCGCTTCAAGCAGTACGGATGTCCGCTGGAAACCGGTTTTGATGCATACACCACCTCGCAGGTCATGGCAGGCTCTGGTCTGTCCTCATCAGCAGCTTTTGAGGTTCTGCTGGGAAATATCTGTAATGCCCTGTATGCCGAAAATCGGTTCACACCGGTAGAACTGGCACAAATAGGGCAGTATGCGGAAAACGTGTATTTCCAGAAGCCCTGCGGGTTAATGGATCAGATGGCTTCGTCAGTAGGCGGTGCTGTTGCCATTGACTTTGCCAATCCGATGCTGCCGGCAGTGCACCCAGTTGCATTTGACTTTTCCAGAACTGGTTATGTACTTTGCATTGTGGATACCGGTGGAAACCACGCAGACCTGACAGCGGAATACGCTGCGATTCCGGCAGAAATGCAGGAAGTGGCAAAGTATTTCGGCAAGGACGTTCTGGCGGAAGTTCCGCCGGCACAGGTGCTGCGTTCCATTCCGGAACTGCGGAAAGCCTGCGGCGACCGTGCAGTGCTCCGTGCGATGCACTTTTATCGGGAGGACGGACGGGCACAGGGTGAATCTGATGCACTGGATCGGGGCGATTTCGAGGCGTTCCTGCACCTGGTACAGAACTCCGGACAGTCTTCCTATTGCCTGCTGCAAAACGTCTACCCGTCCTCTGCACCGGAAGACCAGCCCATCTCCATTGCCCTTGCAGTCGGCTCGGCAGTGCTGGGCGGCAGGGGAGCGATCCGTGTACACGGCGGCGGTTTCGGCGGAACAGTACAGGCATTTGTGCCGGCTGTGCTGCTGTCCCAGTTTCAGGAGGGTATGGAATCCGTTCTGGGAAAGGGCTGCTGCCACGTGCTGCGAATTCGTTCCGTTGGCGGCATGACTGTATTGATATAAGGCAGCATTGTGCTTTTGTGCAGTGCTGCTGAAAGTTTGCCTTTCAGGGCAAACTGATAGGAGGGAAAATTCCCTCTCCATTTGACAGAAATTGAAAGGAAGCGTAAAGTAACATGGGAAAAATTCTGGTCACTGGCGGTACTGGCTTTATCGGCAGTCATACTTGTGTGGCATTGATCAATGCCGGCTATCAGGTCGTGATTATGGACAATCTCTGCAATTCAAAGGTGGAGGCAGTTGCCCGTATCGAGATGATCACCGGAAGGCATGTGCGGTTCTATCGCACAGACATGCGTGACGAGGAGGACATGCGGCAGATTTTTGAGGACAACAAGATCGATGCCGTAATTCACTTTGCCGGTCTGAAGGCAGTTGGCGAATCGGTGGAAAAGCCGCTGGAATACTACGAGAACAACATCAGCGGTACCCTCTCCCTGCTGCGTGTCATGCGGGAGTATCACTGCAACGTGATAATTTTCTCCTCCAGTGCAACTGTTTACGGCTGCAACAATGAGGCTCCCTACGTGGAGGAAATGCCGACCTCTGCAACGAATCCCTATGGCTACACCAAGGTCATGATCGAACAGATTCTGCGGGACGTTTGCACTGCCAATCCGGAGTTCACGGCTGTGGCTCTGCGGTATTTCAACCCGATCGGTGCTCACATCAGCGGTCTGCTGGGCGAGAATCCCAACGGAATCCCCAACAATCTGGTGCCCTATGTGGCACAGGTGGCACTGGGCAAGCTGGATCATGTGCGGGTATTCGGTGATGACTACGACACGCCGGACGGCACTGGTGTGCGGGACTATATCCATGTTATGGATCTGGCAACCGGTCACGTGGCAGCCGTGGCATACGGACTGGAGCACCGTGGCTTTGAACCGATCAATCTGGGTACCGGTCACGGCAGCAGCGTGCTGGACGTGGTGCATGCGTATGAAAAGGCATGCGGCAAGAAGATTCCGGTAGAGATCACGGAACGCCGTGCCGGAGATATTGCCACCTCGTATGCAGATCCGTCGAAAGCAAAGAAACTGCTTGGCTGGGAAGCAACTGCGGATTTGCAGCAGATGTGTGCCGACAGCTGGCGTTTCACAAAGCAGAATCCCAATGGAATGTGAGAAGCTGCTTTCGTAATCCGTTTACGAAAATGCGTTCCCACAGAAAGGAATACATATGACAGGCAGATTCGGAAATGCGATCGATAATTTCCTGATTATCATGGTTGCTGTTGCCGTGGTGCTGCTGCTGGTGGTGATGCTGGGTTCTCGGCAAAGCCCGTTCCGGCAGAAGTTGAGCCGGCTTCTGGTACAGAATCCAAACACTGCCGACAAACGGCAGTCGCTGGAGTTTAATCGGGAATATTATATCACAGGAGAAAGAGCAATGCGTAAACCAAACCGCGGAAAAAATCCACCCCGTACTGTGATCGCTGTTCTGGTACAAAAGGTAGATGAACGCCGCAGAACCATGGATCCCAGCGGCACTTTGAAACTGTACAACGAATACTATGAGTTGATTTTCAAGACCCGCAAGGGTGATGTGCTGCATATTGTTACCAGTAAAAAAGCGTATATCGAAACCCCGTTTCATCAGCAGGGACAGCTGACTTTTCAGGGTGATCGTCTGATCCGGTTCCAGTATCCGGAGGGAGAAGTTACCGAAGACGAAGCAGCATTCACCAGCATGATGCCGGCAGTACGCCGCGGATAATACAAAAGGCAATACCGCACAGTTTTGTGCCGTGCTGTCATAACAAAAAGCGTACCGTTTCACAAGAAAACGGTACGCTTTTTTCGTTGTTATAGTGGCTGCGGTTTACGGAACGATCATAACCGGTGTGTTGATGGTGACCTTGTCATAGATCTTTTTGGCAACGTCCAGCGGCAGGTTGATACAGCCGTGGGAACCGTTGTTGATGTAGATGTCACCGCCGTAGGCACTGCGGTTCAGGTCGTGCAGACCGATGCCGGTATAGGTGACGGGCATCCAGTAATTTACCCATGTTTCATAGCCCTGCACTGCGTAAGTCCCCAGCTTTCGCGGAGATTCTCTGGACCATACCTTGTATGCTCCCGGCGGTGTGGCACGTGTCGGATCGGACTCCTTACCGGTAACCACATCGGACTCCAGAAACAGTTCGCCATTGACATAGTACCACAAGTGCTGGTGGCAGATGTCCACTTCAATGTAGGTGTTTCCGGTGTAGGTAACGCCGGCGTTGGAATTCATGCGGAATCCCTCTACCTTATATACCGGTTCAATGGTTACTGCCTCGCCGGCTTTGATGTAATCTACCAGCTTTTCCACAGTGGCAGAAACATTGGTTTTCCAGCCGTAGATGCCGTCAGAACCGATTGGCAGGGTAATCTCTCCGTCTTCGGTGGTTTTGAACTTGAAGTTGTAGCCGGTCACCAGTGTGTCGTACTTGTCAGCGATATGTTCCTGCACCCATGTGGAAGCTTTGTCGGTGTCCACAGTGATGTCATCGCCGTCCGTGGTGATCCAGTCCATGATAGTAGCGTGATCCAGCTTTTCCGTGCCAACCGGATCGAAAATTTCCTCACGGTCAGTCATGTCATAGGTGATCTCTACAGCACCGATCTTGTTGTACAGTGCCAGTGTAGGCTCCAGACTTTCCGCAGTGACAGCTGCCTTTTTGTAGCAGTCACTGTCAGCCATCTGAATGGTATTGTTGCCCTCCCGCATCTGTGCGACCGTGTAGTCGGACAGCTTCTGGGTGTCTACCATGTTGCCGTTATCTTCCGGCTGAATGGTAAAGGAACCGTCCTCGTTCTGGACAACCTTGGCATCGGTGGGCGGTACATTGCCCCAGTCATAGGCAGCGATCAGGCTGACCAGTGCATCTTCCGAGTAGGAATCCTGCACCTTGACGGTATACTCAGTCTTGGAGAACAGCTTTCTGAACCAGAGGGCGTGACTTTCGTCTGCCGGCTCTGTCAGAGCGTTGTCCGGCAGGGTAACAGTGCAGCCGAATGAGGAGCCTTTGAAGGTGATCGGGTCGCCGCTTTTGGGAATGAATGTCAGCCCCATATCCTGTGCGGTATTCAAAACTGCGTCACTGGCTTCCTCCGCGGTCATGCCGCCGATGTTCACGCCGTTGACGTAAGTTTTAGGAAGAAACTTGCTGTGATAGACAGCCAGTCCGGCGATGTAGCTCAGCAGGAGTACAGCCAGCACGGCAATACCAATGATGATGCAGATCTTTCCGGCGTTGGACTCCTCCCGCACCGGTTCGTAATGTCTGGGCGGTGTAGGGCGGGGCGGACGCTGTGCTGTTGCCACGTTGCCTCCGGAACGCTGCTGGTGCTGCGGCTGTGGTGCACGCTGCTGCCGCGGCTGGTCATAGGCATAGCCGGAAGAAACGGCATCATGGATCTGCCGTGCCTTGTCCGAACGGGTGCGTTCCGAAGCGGAGCCGTTTTCAGGGCTGCGGGAAGCCGGACGATTCTGTCCGGAAAAGCGTTCAGAAGACGGCTTCGGCGATGATGACTGAAATTCTGTTGCCTCTTTTGCAGCGAGAGAAGCTTTGATTTTTTCCCGCATTTCGTCTTTGGTCAGATGTTGCTTGGGAGCATTTCCGGCAGGGGATTGGTCTTTATTGTTCACTGTCATCTTTCCTTTCTTCCATGGTACGAGGGCTGTGCGGAATACAGCATCATTGAACTTCACCGCGTGTCGGCGTTCCGAGTATGTTGACAAACTGATGACAGCTGCGGTCAGTCCGAAGACAGTAGAACCTCTGTTTCTGGAAAAATTAAAAAAATATTACATTGAGAGAAGCGGGCTCTGCAGCGTGGATATTCGCCAGAGCCATTCTTTATTATTATACCCACTGGATTTCTGTTTGTCAACACTTTTCGACATGAAATATAAATTGTAAACATCCTTTACCGATTTGTTTCCAAATGCACATTGAAATTTTATCGGCGGGCTGTTGTAATGTATGCGGAAAATCAGTCATATATTCTGTTACTTTATGCGATGAAAACTAACAAAAAGTGCAAATATGTTGTGTAATGTGCACACTTAAAACATTGCATTTTTGTTGAAAAAGCAGATTGACATTACAGGGAAAAAGGCGTAAAATGAAGGTGGAAATTGGGTGGAAAAATGTGTCACCACAATGTGAGCTATCCACCACAATTTGAGCTATAAGGAGAAATATGAGAAATATTCCGGGCAATGAGGCTTCCGGAAATTTTTCAGCTGATGTCCGGTGTATGCACACATCGGACGAACAGGAGGAATGAATGATGAAGAACAAAAAAATCGGAACCAGTATTCTGGCATTTCTGCTGGCGGCGGCCACTGCCGCAGCCGGTGCACAGCCGGTTCTGGCAGCAGATCTGGGAACTGTAACTGACAACGTTCCGGCGATCGTGGCAGCCAGTGCTTCGGTGTCTGTGATCGATGCCAGCGGCGACCTGGAAGCTGCCTATGCGGAATGGGGTGCTGTGTCCAATGCGACCGGCTACAACGTGTATATCAAGCCGGCAGGCGGCAGCTACACGCAGCTGGATACCATGCTGGTACGCCAGTATCCGGATCGCTTCCGTGCTGATGCAGTAGGTCTGAAAGCCGGCAGCTACACCATGAAGATCGTGCCGGTGATTAACGGCAAGGAAGATGCTTCTAAGGCAGCAGAAACTGCGGGACTTCAGGTAGAGGCTCACGACAGAAGCGGCTTTGGCTTTGCAAAGGGCACTTCTTCCGGTGCATACAACGAGGACGGCACGCTGAAAGCAGATGCCATTGTGGTATATGTCACCGATGCCAACAAGGACACCGTGACGGCAAGCATTGACTCCACCGGCAAGGGTGCGACCGATGTGACTGGTGTGCAGAACATCATTACGGCTTATAAGAAAAATAAAGAAAAGCGTCCGCTGTGCCTGCGGTTTATCGGCAACATCACCGATCCGGCAGACATGCCCAAGGGCGATCTGATGATCGACACTGCAAAGGCTGGCATCACCGTGGAGGGTATTGGTACCGATACCGTATTCAACGGTTTTGGTCTGGTCATGAAGAACTGCTCTAACGTAGAAGTCCGCAATATCGGCTTCATGAACTGCAACAGCAGCGAGGGCGATGACTGCGGCTTGCAGCAGGGCAACGACCACATCTGGGTGCATAACTGTGATTTCTTCTATGGTGATGCCGGTTCAGATGCTGATCAGGTCAAGGGCGACGGTGCACTGGACACCAAGACTTCCACCTATGTAACACATTCCTACAACCACTTCTGGGACAACGGAAAGTGCAACCTGCAGGGCATGAAATCGGAAGAGGAAACCAACTATGTGACCTATCACCACAACTGGTACGATCACTCTGATTCCCGTCACCCCAGAATCCGCACCTGCTCTGTACACAGCTATAACAACTACTTCGACGGCAATGCCAAGTACGGCATCGGCGTCACCATGGGATCTTCTGCTTTCGCGGAAAACAACTACTTCCGCAACTGTAAGAACCCGATGATGAGTTCCGGACAGGGTACTGATGCACTGGGTGAAGGTACATTCGGAGGCGAAGCCGGCGGTATCATCAAGGCTTGCGGCAACTATATCGAGGGTGCTTCCAGCTATATCCCGTATTCGCAGAACAGCACCTCGTTCGATGCCTATGAAGTTTCCAGCCCGTCTGAAAAAGTACCGGACAGCGTCAAGACGGTTTCCGGCGGCACAGGCTACAACAACTTCGATACCGATTCCAGCATCATGTACAGCTACAAGGCAGATGCAGCGGCTGATGTGCCGGCTATCGTTACTGCCAAGGCCGGACGTGTACAGGGCGGTGATCTCCAGTGGAAGTTTGACAACTCCGTGGACGATACCAGCTATGCGGTCAATCAGGCATTGAAAGACGCTCTGGTCAATTACAAGTCCTCTATCGTGGCGATCGGCAGCGGCTTTACCGACAGCACCACAGATCCGGTTGTCACCACTGAGGAAACCAAGACTACTACAGTGACCACTACCGTCAGCGTGTCCAAGGATACGACCGCAACGGCTCTGACCACTGCTACCACCAAGAACACCACGCCTACCACACCGGATGTGCCGGTGGCAGGGGACATCTTCTGTTCGCCTACCGGTACCGGCAGCGGTTCTTCCGAAAAGGATCCGGCTTCTGTTACCGATGCGATCTCCAAGCTGTCCGCAGGCCACACCATTTATCTGCTGGGCGGTACATACAAGTTCTCGGAAATGATCCTCATTGACGCTCAGAACAGCGGTACTGCTAATGCAATGAAGACGATCAAGCCTTATAACGGTGCAGATGTGGTGTTCGACTTCTCCGGACAGGGCGATGCAGACGGCAGCAAGCGTGGCATTGTGCTGGACGGTGACTACTGGCACTTCTATGATTTTGAGATCACTAAGGCAGCCGATAACGGCATGCTCCTCTCCGGCAACAACAATAAGATTGAACGCATGGTATTCAACGACAATCAGGACACTGGTTTGCAGCTGTCCCGTTATAATACCAGTGCAGCAACCATTGCCGACTGGCCCAGCAATAACCTGATCCTGAACTGCACTTCCAAGAACAACTGCGACAATGCCAGCATGGAAAATGCTGACGGTTTTGCAGCAAAGCTGACCTGCGGCGAGGGCAACGTCTTTGACGGCTGTATGGCATACAACAACAGTGACGACGGCTGGGATCTGTTTGCAAAAAGTGCTACCGGTCCTATCGGTGTTGTCACCATTCAGAATTGTATTGCATTCCGCAACGGCTTTACGGAATTCGGCGAGGGCTACGGCAATTGCGACGGCAACGGCTTCAAGCTGGGCGGCTCTGGTATCGGTTCTGCACATATCTTGAAGAACTGTCTGGCATTCGAGAACCTTCACTGCGGCTTCACCGATAACAATAACCCGAAGCTGGGCAGTCTGACCAACTGTACCGCAGTCAACAACAACGGCGAAGGCAAGGGAAAGCCGAACTTCTCCTGCTATCGCTGCACAGATCCGGGTGCAATCTTTGAGAATATGATGTCCTATTATGATGATTCTGTATTTATGTCTGACGCAAAGCTGAAAGGCGGTGCTTCTAACGACAAGTATGCTGGTACTTATGAAAACGGCGTGTACTACAACAGCGGCTACTATCAGGTAGATGCAAAGACTGCGATCAAAAACGGTGCGAAGATCGGCACAAAGCTTTCTGCGGCTCCGGCAGCTTCTGACTTTATCACAATGGCAAAGGCTCCGGAACAGGGCACCGATTTTGATGCTGTATGGAGAAATGCAGACGGTTCGCTGAATCCGGGCGGTTTGTATGAAACTGCGGATTCCAGCAGCTATAAGACAATGGGTTACCATATGTATAACGGCAGCATTGTCGTTCCGCCGACAACAACCACAAGCACTTCTTCTGAACAGCAAACCACCACTACTACTACCACAGCAGTGCAGCCCACTGAAACCACTACCGGTTCGGAAACTTCTGAAAAGACCAGCGAAACTTCTGCACAGCCGACAGAAACTGCTGTAAAGACCAGTGAAACTTCCGCACAGCCCACTGAAACCACAGCTGCTCCGGCAACTTCGGATACGGCGGACACCACGGAACAGTCGACTGCCACTACACCAGTCAGCAGCGGCGACAGCAACACAGAAACCACGCAGACCACCGCTTCGGAAGTGACCTCTCAGTCCCTGTACGGCGATGTGAACCTGGACGGCAAGGTGGATATTACCGATGCAGTTCTGCTGAACAAGGCGGTTGCCGGTGTGGTATCGCTGAACGCCAGCCAGCAGAAGAATGCCGACTGTATGGCGGACGGAGAACTCTCTACCAATGATTCGACAGTTCTGCTGCAATTCCTGGTACGCATAGTTACCTCCCTGCCGGTAACGGAATAACCGATTCTCCGGAAAAGAAATAGATCTTCATTCTGCAAATGGCAGCCGATGTTTTCGGCTGCCATTTTTGCGTGAAAAGCAATTCCGCTTTTTTCGGTTTTTTTGTACAATTTGACTTGCTTTTTTTTACGGGATATGTTATACTATAGACAGCACCCATGCCGGATTTGGAAATCTGACATGGAAAAGTGTTTTCATTTCTATCCCTGTCGCTTCCGCTGCCTGCGGGCACGGCGGCGTTTTCGGGCGATAAATTTTAGATGAGGTGAATCAAATTGTCACAACTGAAAAAACCCACAATCAAAAACCCTGATCTGGTTGCCGCAATGGCGGAATTCAAAAAACAGCAGAGCGTACAGACCGAAAAAGAAATGCTGGACGCAATTGCAGCAGCATCGTTTATTGCTCCGATCACGTTGCAGAACAAGCTGAACGAGGTAGAACCGGACGAGAATGGTCAGCGTCACATGGAGGCTTCTCTCATGGCTGTTTCCAACAAGGACGGTGTAAAGTTCTTTCCGGCTTTCACCGACTGGCTGGAATTCCTGAAGTGGAAGAACGATCCGGACGCGGACACAATGGTAATTACATTTGACCAGTACTGCGGGATCCTGCTGAAGCAGGGTGTCGATGTCAGCGGTATCGTTATCAATCCGGCAGAAACCAACATCGTGATCCGCAAGGAAAAAATGGCAGAGATGAAGGGCGTTTCTCTGGAGGCAGAACAGCCGCAGGAAGCTCCGAAGAAGAACAACATTCTCCCGCTGTTTGGCTGCGAAAAGGTCACCAATCCGGAAGTGATCGTTGCCGCAGACCGTCTGCGTCGGGAAAACAACGAACCTGCCCGCAACAATATGTTTGAGGCAATGCGGAAAGCACGCTTTGTGGCTCCGGTGCTGATGGAAGTGCCGAAGGAAGTCAAGGCTGGCGAAAAGGTCAATGCACAGGCAGAGTTCATCATGCTGAACCACGAGGGCGGAAAGTATATGCCGCTGTTCACCAGCCTGTCGGAACTGCAGAAGTGGAACGGGGCACCGGACTGCAAGGCAGTTCCCATGAGCATGGCAAACTATGTGGCAATGCTGTCTGATCCCAAGAGCACAGCTGCCGGCATCGTGCTCGATCCGTTCACCATGGGGCTGGCATTCAGCAAGGAACAGGCAATGAACATTCAGCCGCGTCTGGCAATGCGGGATATTGACTCCACTCCGGAGGGCATGGAAGACGACCTGAAAGCATACTTTGCAGAAAATGCAGATGTCAAGAAAGCATACATCGATGGTGTCAAGGCGAACAACACAGACGGTTTCGTGGTAGTTCTGGAACTGGAAAACGAAAACAATGTCCGTGAGATCGCTGACCACGTGGCAAAGGCAATCAACAAGTATGGTTCCTGCGTAGTGGCTCCGATCAGCTCGCCGATCGGCAAGAAAGTGCTGGAAAGAAAGACTGCTTTCTACGAAGCCTGAAAATCACATTACCGGTGACGGTCACGCTGGTATTTGCAGGCAGATTGTGTGCAAATGCTGTCGGGTGGGCTTTTTGCGGTGTTACTGATAAAAATCCACTTGTTCTGAAAGAAAATCAACCCCCTGTCCTTGCGGCAATGGCTGCAAGGGCAGGGGGTTTTTGTGATATTTTGATTTTAGGCAATACCGCACAAAGATTGTGCGACAGATGCGTTGTCAAATTTTTCGTCAGATGAAACAAAAAGCGGAGTGAATAC
>OFMT01001187.1_pt1 | contig 19744 bp, 13 predicted proteins | sample 1541891 | NCBI WGS metagenome assembly OFMT01 (sample SAMN04209230, study PRJEB22552) | human gut metagenome | biome: gut; material: feces | host: Homo sapiens | place: USA: Oklahoma | reverse complement strand
AGGCAGGCGCGGATGGGGGTGGCGGGGAATATCCGAGAGCTCGCTCTCGAGATATCTCCCGACACACACGGACGCATAGGGCGAAGCCCTGAAAAGCCACAAATCTTTTTGTAGATTATTGTGATGGCTTATTCAAGGATTGTGGAAACACACACGACAAGTAACGCCTACGGCTAAGCGCAACTCTTACAGAGTAGCTATATTAGTTGGTCGCTTACCCAGGGTAGCGTGCTTCGCCCGCAACCCTGGGCTGGGGAATCGCAACTCCTTCAGAGTTGCCGCTGCTTCCGTGGGTTTCGCCATAAGGGGTATAATGTTCGTGTGCATGGATGTAGGAGTTGCCGCTGCTTACTTGGGTTTCGCCATGGAGCCTTATAATGTTCGTGTCCATGGATGTAGGAGTTGCCGCTGGGGGCATCCCAGTATTTCCCCGCGGGGAAGGAGTTTTATCTAAACGCCTTAAACACACCAAGTATGAACTCCCGCCCCTTGGGGAGGGTTAGGGGAGGGGCCTCTCCTCCTGCCGATGCCGTCATCGCCACTCAGGCGGAGCCTTCAGAAGACGCCATCGGTTTTTTGTATTTATTCTTGTCCTGCCCCATCCCCTTAATACACATCGTAAAAGTAATTGCATGGTTCGATACCGATTTTGCAAAACGCTATACCATTATATCCTGGCTTGCAATCACCATTTCACACCACGAAATCGGGTTTTCGATGTGCTCGGGCGGCATTTGGCTATGCTTGGGACTTTTTGCATGGGTCTCGGTGTGGGTGTTGCCAACCACCGCCATCACAACAATCATCCCACTGCTCGCAAATGTGGGAGGAAAAGGGGTGGACGTGGTGGGAAACGGACGCGGGGGAGCCGTCCGACTATGCTATAAGCCAACTCGAAAACGCTGATTTGGCAGTTTGCGGTTTTTAACAGTACCTCGGATGAATAAATAATGATTAAATATGCCCCCATGGATAACAATCCGTTAAATATTGTGGCTTTCTAATTATAATTTGTTATCTTCTACCGTCGCAATCCTTGATATAAATCATCTGAAAGCGCCCTTAATGGTTAATAAACGTTAACCCCGTAATAATATTTTATATAATCTTTGCTATTTATCATTAATACTATTAATTTTGCACGTACATATAGTTGCAAAACGACTTAAAAACGGCTCTAAGGTTGTGCTTAAAGGATTGTTTTTTGCGCTTTTGGTTTCCAAAATGTCAGCATAATGCTGCCGGAGACGGTGGTAAGACCCCGAAAACTTGTCATTGAGGATGAAATAATAATAATAGTTAATATAGTTTTTAATTTAAAAGAGAGAGATTTTATGGAAAAAAGACTATCGATGTTTTTTGCCTGCCTCTTCCTGAGCATAGGAATGGCGCTGGCACAAACAAAAGTTACAGGTACCGTAGTCAGCAGCGAAGACAACGAGCCTGTAATTGGTGCGTCTGTTAAAGTCGTAGGCACCAAGACTGGTGTCGCCACAGACATTGATGGAAAATTCTCGCTCGTAGTAAACAGCAAGAATGCTGAACTCGAGTTTTCATCCATCGGTATGGTTACCAAGCGTCTTAAAGCCTCTGCCAACATGATGGTCGTGCTCGACCCCGACAGTCATGTATTGGAGCAGGTAGTGGTTACCGGTTACGGCCAGGCCAAGAAGGTGGGTGCCGTTGTAGGTGCCATCGGTACTGTAGGCTCTGAAAAGCTCGGCAAGATTGTTACCCCGAACTTCACCGACGCTCTTGCCGGTCAGGTTTCTGGTCTGTCTGTGCTCAGCTCAGCCGGTGACCCTTCGACCACAGCTACAATCCGTCTGCGTGGTGTCAACTTCCTGCAGACCACCAATCAGCCCCTCTTCATTCTGGATGGTGCACCTATCAGCTCTACATTCTTCAGCACCCTCAACCCTGAGGACATTGCCAATATCACCGTGCTCAAGGATGCTGCTTCTACTTCTATCTACGGTGCGCGTGCTGCCAACGGTGTGATCCTTATCACCTCTAAGCAGGGTCGTTACAACGAGAGCGCCCAGGTTAGTGTCAAGGCCCAGTGGGGTGTTTCTTCTCCTACTTCCGACGGTGCAGAGATGATGAACTCTGAGCAGTACGTACAGTTCCGCGATATTATCGGTCAGCCCGTGAGCGACGAAATCCGCAATCTGGTCAAGAACTACGGCCTCAATACCAACTGGTATGACGAGGTGCTGAGCAGCTCGGCTCCTACTTATGATATCAATGCCACCATGCAGGGCGGTAGCCAGACAGTCAACTACTATATGTCTTACAACCACCACAAGCAGCAGGGTCTGGTAGAGAAGTCTGCTATGCAGCGCTCTGTCCTCAATGCCCGTATCAACGCTCGTCTGAACAAGTTCTTCAAGGTGGGCTACAGCGCCAACATCGGTGTACAGGACTTCGAGCAGAACGCCGTATGGAGCGCCATGCAGAGTGCCACCAGCATTTATACTAACAACCCTCTGGTATTTGCCCGTAAGGCTCTGCCCTTCGACGTACCTTATTATTATAGCTTCGACGACAGCGGCAAGCTCATCAAGGGCGCCAAGGCCGACTATCTGCACTACTCTCGCATGATGACCATGGAGCAGGACAGCAGATACCGTCGCTCTTTCCGCAAGCGTATCACCCTCAACACTTCACTCAATGAGGTGCTTACTCCTATCGACGGTCTTACCCTGACCGCCCAGCAGTCGCTCGAGCTGGTCAACCAGACCCTCGACAACCGCAACCTGCCTTGGGAGACTTTCCGGACTCCTATGGGCGACATTGTAGGTGATGGCGCTGTAGGCTCGATGAATACCGGTGCCGTACAGAACCGTTATACCTCTTCTTATCAGTACAACCTCATCCACACTGCTGAATACCGCAAGGGCTTTGGCGACCACAACATCGACGTGCTGGTCGGTGAGGAAACCCGCATCACCAAGGACTGGCAGTTTGGTGCCTTCGCAACAGGTCATGCCGATGCCCGTCTGATGAACATCACCAGCGGTACTAACGTTGCCCTCTCTGACCTCGAGGACGCTCAGACCAAGGTTGTTGCCAACTCACTCTTCGCCACTCTGGAGTACAACTTCAAGGAGAAGTATTATTTCTACAGCTCTATCCGTCGCGACGGTAGCTCTAAGTTTGCTCCCGACCACCGCTGGGGTACCTTCTGGTCACTCGGTGTGAAGTGGGATGCCAAGAAGGAGAGCTTCCTCAAGGACGTAAGTTGGCTCAACGATGCCTCACTGAGTCTCAACTATGGTAGTACCGGTAGTGACGCAGGTCCTGGTGCCTACGAGTACTTCGGTCTCTATGGCCAGGGTTCGCTCTACAACGGCCAGACCACTCTGGGTATCGCACAGGCTGCCAACTATATGCTGACTTGGGAGAAGGTGGACAAGCTCAACTTCGGTATCAATGCCCGCGTCTTCGACCGTCTGGGTGTCAACATCAACCTCTACAAGAACAAGAGTACCGATATGATTATGGACGTTCCTTACTCTTTCACCACTGGTTTCTCTGCTGGTGTGGGTAACGTAGGTTCGATGGTCAACAAGGGATTTGAAGCCGACGTCGATGTAGACATCATCAAGACTCGCGACATGCGCTGGACCTTCAAGGCCAACGTAGGTTACAACAAGAACGAAATCACCGAGCTCTTTGCCGGTCGTGACAACTATACCCTCGCCAATACCGGTGTACGCTATGAGGTAGGCCGCAGCTTTGGTGAGTTCTATCTGCCCCGCCGTGCAGGCGTTGACCCACGCGACGGTGCCCCCATGTGGTACGACAAGGATGGCAACATCACCAAGACCTTCAGCGAGGAGAACTGTACTGTATGGACTGGCAAGAACCGTTATGCCCCCTGGATTGGTGGTTTCGGTACCAACTTCACCTGGAAGGGCTTTGCCATCATCGCTGACTTCGCTTGGCAGAGCGGCAAGTACCTGCTGATGAACGAGGAAGTCTTCACCGCCAACCCCGCCAACGCTACTTCATGGAACCAGCAGACCAAGATGCTGAACATCTGGACCACTCCCGGTCAGATTACCGACATCCCTGCTGCCCAGTATAGTGTAACCCAGCTCGACGACCATCTGCTCGACAACGCTTCATTCCTGCGTATGAAGACCCTGAGCCTCCAGTACGACCTGCCCAAGAAGTGGCTTGCTCCTCTGCGCTATGTCAAGGGCTTCAAGGTATTTGGTATCGCTCGTAACCTCTTCACCATTACTTCGTTCTCTGGTTATGACCCAGAGCCCGATATCAACCTGGTTAAGTTCAACTATCCTAACACCCGCCAGTTCGTGCTCGGTGCCGAAGTTACATTCTAACAACATAACACGATAAATGGAAAAGAATATGAAAAAAATATATTTTTCACTGATGTTGCTTGCGACATTGTTCGTTACTTCATGTAGCATGGACCAGAAGCCCTTCGGATCTCTCGACGACCAGTCCGCAATTCGCAACGAGAAGGACCTCTATCAGTTCCGTAACATCCTCTACAGCAATCTTCGCGGTCTTACTTCCGGCGGTTGGCTCTACCAGCCCGACCTGGTAGCCGACGAGTTTGTGGGCTTGTTGAGCAACGGTAACCGTAACGGTGAGCTCAACAGCGGTAACATCCTCGCTTCTACCCGCGAAATCGAGAGCATGTGGGGTAGCTGCTACAGCGTCATCAAGAACTGTAACAAGCTGATGGAAGAGGCCGACAAGCTGCTGGGTCAGGAGGGTCTTACCGATGCCCAGGTGCTTGCCATCAAACGCTATCGCGCAGAGGCTTCGTTTACCCGTGCCTATGCTTACTTCTTCCTGGCCGACCACTTCTGCCAGTCTTACACACAGACCAATCCCGAGGCAGAGCATTCTGGTCTGCCCCTACAGACGGTCTACTATCCTACATCCAATGCGTCCTACTATCCCGACCGCAGCACATTGGCAGAGACCTTCAGTCTCATCGAGACCGACCTTGCCAATGCCTACGACGGCATCAAGGCCTACGAGGCCAGCGGTGCCAGTGATGTAGCCGACCTGCTCAAGCCCAACGCCGCTTACGTATCTTCGTTTGCCGTAGAGGCTATGATGGCTCGTGTGGCTCTCGTCAAGGGCGACTATCCCACAGCTCTTGCCAAGGCCAAGGACGTAATCACCAACGGTGCCTATACTCTTACCACCATTGCCGATTACAAGAAGCTCTGGACCAATGACGCCGGTACCGAGGTGATCTTCCGCCCCTTCATGTCAAATACTGAGCTTGGCGGTTCGGTAGGTGGTGCTTACATCTCTTCCGACAACCAGACTTGCGACTACATCCCCACCTACGCCACTCTGAATACCTTCGCTGTTGAAGGCGACGTGCGCTTCGACACATTCTTCGAGGTCAACGAGGGTGTAAAGGTCGAGGGTAGCACCTATGCTCTGTACCAGTTTGTCAAGTTCCCCGGCAACAGCTCACTGCGTACCGGTAGCGCTAACAACCTGGTCAACATGTGCAAGCCTTTCCGTCTCTCTGAGATGTACCTCATCGCTGCCGAGGCTGCTGCCCGCACCAATGTGGATGGCTCAAGCTATCTGAACACCTTCCTCAAGAACCGTATCGAGGACTATCAGGCCGCTTCGTTCACCTCTGAGCAGCTGCTCACCTCTGCTCTGCGTCAGCGTCAGCTTGAGTTTGTAGGCGAGGGCTTCCGTCTGAGCGACCTGCGTCGTCTGGGTCTCGGCTTCAGCCGTACTGCCGACTATCCTGCCGCTATGGGTATCAACGGTATCATTACCGTGAAGAGCGCAAGCGTTACCTATAAGGCTGGTGACTATCGTTACACATGGCCTATTCCTCAGAGCGAGCTCGACAGCAACCCCAAGCTGAAGACTCAGCAGAACCCCGGATACGCCGATTAATCAGTATAACTATTAAAGAATACATCACAGTATGAAATATATCAAATTGTTTATGCTCCTTGCAGTGACCGCTTTCTTTGCGGCCTGCTCGGACGATGATGCCAGCTGGAACACCAATGCCGACGTAACCGTCGAGATGGGCAAGACAGAAGTCAAGGTCAAGGAAGGTGCAGGTCTTTTCAATGTGCCTATCGTTGTCAAAGGTGAGACTACAGCTCCCGTGCGTGTACATGTGTCAATGAGAGAGTCGGGCAGCAACCCTGCCAAGAAGGACGTCAACTATATGGTCACCGATACTACCATCGTCATCTCTGACGGTGCCGGCAAGGTAGAAGTCAAGACCGTCGATGACGATGAAATCAATGAAAACCGTACCTTCGAAGTATATATCGTTTCTGCCGATGGCGCCAAGGTAGGCGCCAACTCTTCTACCAATGTTGTACTTCGTGACAACGACTCTGAGTTCTATGAGAAACTCCAGGGTGTATGGAAGATGAAGTACGTCGACGCCAGTGGTGCTGCCAAGGAGTGGTCAGTAATCGTGACCGGCGGCGATGAGGAAAGCGAGGACTACAACCACTATCTCTATGTCTCTGGCATGATGGGCTATGACTGGACAATGGCCGTGCTCAAGTATGACTACGACAAGGCTACCAAACAGGGCTCACTGGCATTCGACGAACTGGGTTCTTACAAGTTTGCCGACGGTGTCGACTTCGGTCTTGGCAGTGCTCCTAACTACGTATGTCTCTTCTCTCAAGACGGTAGAAACCTTACTACCGAGCCTATCGGTGGTACCTGGAGTGCAGACTTCAAGACTGTCACCTTCGAAGCCGACAAGGTCTTGTGTGGCGGTATCTTCGGTTCCGACGGTTCATTCACGGGTTATATATGGTTCTCTGCCAAGAGCATTACCATGGTACGCTAATCGATTAGCTGAAATCTGCGTGATGACTCATGCGGAAATGACAATAAAAAAGATTGCCGGCACAGCGCCGGCAATCTTTTTTTATACCCTGACCTCATTTTCTTGCCCCATGATAGCCGTTAGGTTGGAAAAAATAATTATTTTTGCATACGAGTTTGCTAATGAACACGTTATCGACAAAAATGTCAAATAAAATAATTCAAATCATGATGAAAAGATTCCTTACTGCACTGTTGCTGTTGGTAGCTACAGTAGCAGTCCATGCCGTCCCCGCCGACCCAAGCGTGTGGCGCATCTTCAAAACTGCCGATGGCAAGACTGTTCGCGTACAGCTGTGTGGCGACGAGTTTATGCGTTACTGGAAAGCCGAGAACGGCGCCTGTTACACCCTTGAGAGCAACGATGTGCTGCGTGTGGCAGACATGCAGCAGCTGCAGCTCAACGCCACCAACATGCGCAGCCAGATGGAGCCTGCCCGCAGTCAGGGCAAGCAGCGCAAGTCGTGGAGAGAGAAGGTGGCACAGCGTGTCAACTTCACCGGCGAGAAGCGTTGCCTCATTATCCTCGCCCAGTTCTCTGACGTCGCTTTCACGATGGACGACCCCCAGGCTTACTACAACCGCGTGGCCAATGAGAAAGGTCTCAAAGAAGGTAAGTTTGTAGGCAGCGTGGCAGACTACTTCAGCGCCCAGAGCGGTGGCGTGTTCAACATCACCTTCGACGTGGTAGGTCCCTATACCCTCGGCTCGCAGGTTTCTTATGGTGGCAATGTCAACGGCAACGACCAGAACGCCCGTGGTATGATACTTGATGCCTGCAACAAGGCTTATGCCGATGGCCTCGACTTCTCGCCCTATGACTGGGACGGCGACGGCTTTGTCGAGGAAGTCTATGTCATCTATGCCGGCCGTGGCGAGGCTACTGGTGGCGGTAAAAATACCGTATGGCCCCACAAGTGGCAGCTCGCTTCGCCCGTGAAGTATGGCAACAAGTATGTCAGCGTCTACGCCTGCTCCAACGAGTTGCGCAGTGCCAGCAGCTATATGGGCATCGGCACCATCTGCCACGAGTTCTCCCACTGCTTGGGTTATCCCGACATGTATGACACCCGCGGCAACTCTGGTACCAGCAACACCTGGTATGGCATGGGCACCTGGGACCTCATGTGCTCGGGCAGCTACAATGGCAACGAGTATTGTCCTGCCGGCTACACCGCTTACGAGAAGATGGTCGGCGGATGGATCAAGCCCGTTGACTTCTCTGAAACTCTTACCTGCAGCGTCAAGGACCTGAAGACCACTGCCAAGGGTGGCGAAGTCTACAAGGTGACCAACCCCGGCAGCAGCAATGAGTACTATCTCATCGAGAACCGTCAGCAGGAAGGTTGGGACAAGTATATCGCGGCTTCGGGCATTATGATCAATCATATCGACTATAATCCTACTCTCTGGCAGTGGAACTGCCCCAATACTCCTGATAGAGGCAACGACCACGAGCGCATCACCATCATCCCTGCCGACAATGTCAAGAGCGGTGAAACAGAGGCGGGCGACGCATGGCCCTATGGCGGACACAACAGTCTGGGCAATAACACCAGTCCGGCCTGTGTGGTGTATAACGACAACAACGGCAGGATGCTTATGAACATCCTCATCAGCAAGATGTCTTGCTCGGGCGGTCTGGCTTCGTTCAACTTTGCCAACCTCAACAACGGTGCTTCTCAGGAAGGCTATCTGCTCAAGGAGACCTTCGACCGCTGTCTCGGTACTGGTGCCAACGACGACAAGGGCTTCTACAAGCCCGCCAACCTCCTGCAAGCAAGAAACTTTGCCAATGGTAACTTCGAACCCGATGTTACAGGATGGGAAGCTGGTATGACCCCCAAGGGTGCTTACCAGTGTGCGGTCATCGGCCGCAATGGCAACGCATCAGGCACCTATGATCTGACGAGTCCTTCATTCAATGTCGATACCAACACGCCTGTCACCATCAAGTTCAAGGCTGCTCCCTTCGACAAGAACAACAGCAATACGCTCACCCTCTCTACCAGCAACGGTACGCTGTCGACCACTACTTTCAACCTGACCGAAGGCCAGTGGACCGACTGCAGCACCACGCTGAGAGCATCGGGCAAGACGCAGCTCACCTTCAACTCCTGCCGTCTCTTCCTCGATGAGGTTGAAATCCAGACCAGCGTAGAGTCGGGTATCGACAATGTCTACACTCCCTCTGCCCGTCCCGCCAAGGTGGGAATCTACACCCTCTCGGGTGTCTATCTCGGCACCGACGCCAGCTCGCTCCCCCACGGCGTCTACATCATCAACGGCCATAAGGTAGTGAAGTAAGGGTTACACCTTATTAATATATATAGGCATCGCCGACATCGTGTCCTCTGTGGACATGGTGTCGGCGATGTGGGTTGTAGTTGTAAGCCCTTTGGGAGAACTGGGGTGGGGTACGCTGCTGGTCCCTTTTGTTGTGGAGTTTGTCAGCAGCAGCAACTCTGTAGGAGTTGCGCTTTCCCAGCCCAGGGTTGCGGGCGTAGTCCGCTACCCTGGGTAGCTGCACAACTATTATAGCTACTCTGAAGGAGTTGCGATTAGCCGAAGGCGTTATGCTCGGTTAATACTAATCGTCTACACCTTTTTTTCCATTATCCTGCTGGAGGTAACGCCTACGGCTAAACGCAACACTTACAGCGTTGCTACCTTTTTTGTGCCAATACCCAGGGTAGAGGCGCTTCGCACCTCAACCCTGGGCTGTGAAATCGCAACTCCATTACCTTTCCGCGTCTCATTGCGCCGCGCCGGTAACCTTCGGTTCAGAGTTGCCGGGGGTGCGTACCGTCTGCGCCGTACTGCCTATATCATTGATCAAGGTAAAGCAACTTCGCACCTCAACCCTGGGCTATGAAATCGCAACTCCATTACCTTTCCGCGTCTCATTGCGCCGCGCCGGTGACCTTCGGTTCAGAGTTGCCGGGGGTGCGTACCGTCTGCGCCGTACTGTCTATATCATTGACCAAGGTAAAACAACTCCGCACCTCAACCTTGGGCTATGTAATCGCACCTCCTACAGACTTGCCGGGGGTGCGTACCGTCTGCACCGTACTGCCTGTGCCGTTGTCGGGTGTCAAATCGCTATTTACCCTCTTGGGTAGGTTGGGGGTAAATTCATGCATTGGCCTCTGCTACTTCCATGGCTTGTCCTCGGTCAATGGCGGGGCTCTCAAAATCTTGGGGGACGGACAGCTAAAAAGCGGACATTCGTTTGGCTCTTTCAGCCAAAATCCTTAACTTTGTGTGCGTTATAACAATCATCAATGTCATGAAGAAAATTTCAACACTACTCCTGCTGATGGTGGCATGCCTTACCGCCTCGGCTCAGTATCAGGCTTCGCCCGAAATCCTCAAGGCCCGTACCGAATTCCAGGACAACAAGTTTGGCATCTACATCCACTGGGGACTCTACTCCATGCTCGGCAACGGCGAGTGGGTGATGAGTAACCGCAACATTAATTATAAGGAATATACCCACCTGGCCGACGGCTTCTATCCCTCCAAGTTCGACGCCGAGGAATGGGTCAAGGCGTTCAAGGCCGCCGGTGCCCGCTACGTCACCTTTACCACCCGTCATCACGATGGCTTCTCGATGTTCAAGACATCGGCCAATAACTATAACATCGTCGATGGTACTCCCTTCCACCGCGATGTGCTCAAAGAGCTCGCTGATGCCTGTCAGAAGTATGGCATCAAGCTCCACCTCTACTATTCACACGTAGACTGGTCGCGCCCCGACTATCCTCAGGGATGGAGCGGTATGGGTATCGGCAAGCCCAAGGACCAGTACAACTATGACTCCTACCTCGCTTTCATGAAGCACCAGCTCACCGAGCTGCTCACCAACTATGGCCCCATCGGTGCCATCTGGTTTGACGGCTACTGGGACCAGAAGAACAACCCCAAGTTTGACTGGCGTCTCGACGAGCAGTACAGCCTTATCCACCGCCTGCAGCCCGGCTGTCTCGTGGCCAACAACCACCACAAGGCCCCCAAGCCCGGCGAAGACCTGCAAACCTTTGAGCAGGACCTGCCCGGTCAGAACACAGCCGGTTATTCCAAGGGAACGGTGATAGGACAGTTGCCTCTGGAGACTGTGATGACCATGAACAAGGTCTGGGGCTACGACATCACCGACAAGAAGTACAAGAGCTCTGAATATATCATCCAGCACATCATCAAGGCTGCCGGCAACAATGCCAACTATGTCATCAACATCGGTCCCCGCCCCGACGGCAAGCTGCCCGTAGAGGCTGTCGAGCGCCTCAAGGCTATTGGTGACTGGATGGGCCGCTATGGCGAGACCATCTATGGCACCCGCGGTGGCATCGTGCGTCCCCATGACTGGGGCGTTACCACCCAGAAGGGCAACACCCTCTATGTGCATATCATGAACTGCCAGGACCGTGCCCTCTTCCTCCCCCTCACCGAACGCCGTGTGGCCAGTGCGCGTATGTATGACGGTCACCAGAAGGTGCGTGTCAGCAAGAACGCTGAGGGCGTGACCCTCGAGCTCCCCGCTGTGCCCAAGGGTGTGGACTCCATCGTTGAGCTGACTCTCAAATAGTCTGCCGCCTCTCACCAAGAGAACCAACAAAGCCCGAAACCATCTGCAGGTTTCGGGCTTTGTCATATCCTTGAGCTTGGGGGTGGGGAGAGGGGATGTAGGTGGTATCAGATTTGCCTCACATTACCCCTTCAGATGCTCAAAATCAGGCAGTCCGTAGTCAGTCCTTCCCTCGCCCTGCCCAGTAATTACTTGAATGATTGAAAAAATAACACGAATTAATGCTAAACTTTTTGTGTGTCACTCTGTTTTTTGCTATCTTTGCCTTATCATGAAGAAGACCGTATCATTCATCCTCATGGCGATGCTGTCGCTCAGCCTCAGCGCCGCCAAAGTGGTTACCTCGGCGTCGCTCAAGCTCGTTGCCGATGGCAAGACCCTTAACACCGAAGCTATCCAGAACGCCATCGACCGTCTGTCTAAGAAGGGCGGTGGCAAGTTGACAATCAGCAAGGGCCTTTACCTCACCGGGGCCATCCAGCTGAAGAGTGGGGTAGAGCTCCACCTCGAGCGCGGAGCCGTGCTCTTGGGCAGCACCAATCCCGATGACTATTACCAGCTGCAGGTGATGGGCGACGGCGACGTGGTGCGCAAGGACAACTCCAAGTATGCCCTCGTGCTCGCCCAGGGTGCCCGCAACATAGCCCTCACCGGCGAGGGAGTCATCGACGGACAGGGTCAGGAGCTGGCGCTCACTATCGACTCGCTCGTGAAATGTGGCGTGAAGAGTGACCCCAACTACAGCAAGCGTCTGCGTCGCCCCAGTGAGATTATGCGCCCCAAGCTATTCTTCTTCTCCGAGTGCGACGGAGTCGAAATCGCCGGCCTCCATCTGCGCAACAGCGCCTGCTGGGGTCTCTCCTTCGACCTCTGCTCCAATATGAACCTCCATCATCTTGATGTCTACAACCGTGCCTACTGGAACAACGACGGTATCGACATGACCGACTGCCGCGACTCGCGCATCACCAACTGCCGCATCAACGCAGCCGACGACGGCATCTGCCTGAAGAGCTACCACAAGCGCGGCGTAAGCCAGAACCTCGTCATCGACAGTTGCGAGATACGCAGCTCTGCCTCGGCTGTCAAGTTCGGCACTGCCACTTGGGGCAATTTCCGCGACATCACCATTACCAACATCCGCGTCATCGACACCTTCCGCTCGTGCATCGCCATCGAGAGCGTCGACGGTTCGCAGATAGAGAACATCGTAGTCGACGGTCTCAAGGCAACCAATACCGGCAACGCCATCTTCGTCAAGTTGGGCAACCGTGCCCAGAACGACCAGGGCTATATCCGCAACATCACCCTGCGCAATATGGATGTTGAGCTCGCCTTCGGCCGTCCCGACACCGACTATGATATCCGCGGCCCCGAGGTGAGCTACTTCCACAACCCCTTCCCCTCAAGTATCACCGGTTGGCCCGGTCATCCTGTAGAGAACGTGGTGCTCGAGAACATCAATATCAGCGCTCCCGGTCGTGCCGACAAGGGTATGGCCTATGTCAAGGCGCCCGAGGTTCCCGAAAACTACGACCGCTACCCTGAGTTCACCATGTTTGGCGAGCTCCCCGCCTGGGCCTTCTTCCTGCGCCATGTCGAGGGCATCACCCTGCGCAATGTCAACCTCACCCTGCGCGACCGCGACTTCCGTCCCGCCATCTGCCAGGTCAATGTCAACGGCTACAAGGACGAGGGAGTCAACATCACTCTGCCCGAGCCCAAGCACTGTGGCAAGTGCCATCGTCACGATTAATCTACATATACTTATATAGACATTAGTAACAACCACAACTATCATCGGGCAGACGCTGCCCATAGCAAACATTATGAAATACCGTAACTATATCCTCGTGGCAGCCATGATGCTCGTTGCCACTGTGGCCGAAGCTGCCAAGACCGTGAGCTCTACGGCTCTCAAACTCGTAGCCGACGGTCAGACCGTCAACACTCCCGCCATCCAGCGCGCCATCGACGACCTGAGTCGTAAGGGCGGCGGCACCATCGTCTTCGAGCCCGGCAACTATGTCATCGGTACCCTCGAGCTGCGTTCCAATATCGAGCTCCACCTCAAGAGCGGCGCCACCCTCTTGGGCAGTACCAATCCCTATGACTACATCGATATCACCAAGGAGGGCGCCGACCGCAGCGACCCTAAGAAGTGGAACTATCTGAGCCTCGCGCTCATCGAGGCATACCAAGCCAAGAACATCAAGCTCACCGGCGAGGGCACCATCGACGCCCGCGGCTGCGAGCTGGCTCTCGCTATCGACAGCCTGCACAAGGCTGGCGTGCGCCCCGACCCCAACTACTTTGACCGACTCAACCGCCCACGTGAGGCCATGCGCCCCAACCTCTTCACCATCAATGCCTGTGACGGTATCGAGGTGAGCGGACTCCATCTGCGCAACGGCGCCTGCTGGGGACTCGTCTTCTTCCAGTGTAAGAACCTGCTCATCGAGCGCGTGGATGTGCTCAACCGCGCCTACTGGAACAACGACGGTATCGACATCGTAGACTGCCAGCACGTCATCATCCGCGACAGCCACGTCAATGCTGCCGACGACGGTATCTGCCTCAAGTCAGACAAGCTCGAGCTCGCCTGCGACGACATCCAGGTCTACAACTGCGCTGTGGAGAGTTCGGCGTCGGCCATCAAGTTCGGTACCAACTCTGCCGGTGGTTTCAAGAACATCACCATCCGTGACATCAAGGTCAGCAACACCTTCCGCTCTGCCATAGCCATCGAGGCTGTCGACGGCGGCGAAGTGCGCAACGTGCTCGTTGAGAATATCCACGCCCTCAATACCGGCAATCCCATCTTCATCCGTCTCGGCAAGCGCCAGGCCGACCGCCGCGACGGCATCGTCGACGGTGTGACCATCCGCAACATGGTGTGCGAAGTTCCCTTCGAGCGCCCCGATGTAGGCTATAAGTTGCGCGGCCCCATCACCAACACCATGCGCAACCCTATGCCTTCGAGCATCGTGGGCATCCCTGGCGTCAAGGTGCGCAATGTGCTCATCGACAATGTCACCATCATCTATCCCGGTGGAGCCGACAAGGGTCTGCGCTACCTCACCATGGGCGAGCTCAACAAGATACCCGAGCAGATTAACCGTTATCCCGAGTTTGATATGTTTGGCGAGCTGCCCTGCTACGGTTTCTACGTGCGCCATGCCGATGGCGTCACCTTCCGCAATGTCAACCTCCTGCTCCGCAACGACGACTTCCGTCCTGCCTTCGTTCTCGACGACGCTTCGAATGTCAAGTTTGAGAACATCTCTTACCCCTTCGGCAAGAAGAACGGACAAATCTACGATAACTCCAAGCAATGAAACGTAAGCTCTTCACCCCTCTGAGCATGGGCGCCATGGCGCTCGCTCTCGTCATGGTGGCCTGCGGCAAAGCGCCGCAGCTCACCCGCGACAATGTCGATGACGTGCTCGCCCACATGACCCTCGACGAGAAAATCAACATCGTCGTGGGCGCCGGCAACGAGACCTTCACCGGCTATGGCAACACCAAGAAGCTCGTGCCCGGTGCTGCCGGAACCACCTCGCCCATCCCCCGCCTCGACATCCCGCCCACCGCGCTCACCGACGGTCCTGCCGGACTCCGCATCGATACCATGCGCGAGGGCCAGAGCCGCCGCTACTACCACACCGGCTTCCCCATCGGCACCGCCCTTGCCTCGTCGTGGAACCAGCCCCTCATCTATGAGGTGGGAGAGGCCATCGGCAACGAGGCCCATGAATACGGGCTCGACCTCATCTTCGGCCCGGGCATGAACCTGCACCGCGACCCGCTCGGAGGCCGCAACTTCGAGTACTACTCCGAAGATCCGCTCCTCACCGGTAAGATGGCGGCAGCCTTTGTGCGTGGCATCCAGAGCCAGCATGTCGGCGCCACCCTCAAGCATTTTGCCGTGAACAACCAGGAGACCAACCGCAAGGATGTCGATGTGCGCATCGCCCAGCGACCCCTGCGCGAGCTCTACCTGAAGCCCTTCGAGATAGCCGTGCGTGAGAGCGATCCCTGGTCGGTGATGAGTGCGTACAATATGATCAACGGCCAGCAGTGTATGGAGAGTCGCGACCTGCTCACCACCATCCTCCGCGGCGACTTCGGCTTCCGCGGCTTCGTGGTGAGCGACTGGGCAGCCCCCGGATGGCGCGACTCCGGCCCCGAGATCTGGGCTGGCAACGACCTGCTTGCCCCCGGCACCGCCCAGCAGCGTCAGGAGATCAAGGCCGCCGTCAAGGCCGGTACCCTCTCTGTGGCCGCCCTCGACAGCTGTGCCCGCCGCATGCTCCAGTTTGTAGCCCGCACCGAGCGCATCACCCCCCGCACCTATAGCGAGAACCCCGATCTCAAGGCCCACGCCATTAAGTCGCGCGAGGCTGCCGAGGAAGGCATCGTGCTGCTCGAGAACCATAACCAGACCCTGCCCCTCGCCAAGGAGACCCGGCGTGTGGGTATGTTTGGTGTCTCCTCTTACAACTTCATCTCCGTCGGCACCGGCTCGGGTAATGTCAAGACCCCCCACACCGTCAATCTCCTTGAGGGATTTGCCAATGTGGGCGTCGAGACCAATGCCGACGTGGCACAGACCTATCAGCGCATCATCCGCGATACCATCGCAGCCCGCGCCTACGACCCGCTGGGCTACGCCGCCATCCCCGAGCTCACCATCGACTCGGCTGTGATAGCCCGCAGCGCCCAGACCGACGATGTCGCCATCATCACCATCGGCCGCAGCTGTGGTGAGGGAGCCGACCGCCTGCATGCGACAGAATATCTGCTCTCCGACGTCGAACATCGGCTGATAGCCCAGGTGAGCCGAGCCTTCCACGCCGCCCGGAAGCGCGTGATAGTGGTGCTCAATGTGTCGGGCGTGGTCGAGGTGGCATCCTGGCGCTCGCTTGCCGATGCAGTGGTGCTGTCGTGGTTGCCCGGACAGGAAGCCGGCGACGCCGTATGCCGCGTGCTCACCGGCAAGGTGTGTCCCTCGGGCCGCCTGACCATGACTTTCCCTCTGCGCTACGAAGACTGCAGCACCCACGACAACTTCCCCTACGACTACCACGGCCCCAAAGCTATCGGTAACTACCCCAAGATACCGCGTACGCCGGCCATTAAGAACGTACACTACGTCGACTATGTCGAGGGCATGTACGTGGGATACCGCTACTTCGACACCTTCAATCGCCCTGTGGCCTATCCCTTTGGTTTCGGACTCAGCTATACCACCTTTGCCTACAGCGACGCCGTCTGCCGTGCCCAGGCCGATGGCAACTTCGCCCTCAGCGTCAAGGTCACCAACACCGGAACATGCGCCGGCAAGGAGGTGGTGCAGGTCTATGCCCCCGTGCGCTCGCTGCGCCATCAGCTCGTCGCCTTTGGCAAGACCCGCACGCTCCAGCCCGGCGAGAGCGAGACCCTCAGTCTCACCATCACCCAGCGCGACCTCGCCTGCTTCGACGAGGCGCAGAACGCATGGGTACTCGATGCCGGCGACTATACCCTCGAGATTGGCGCCAATGCCCGCGATGCCCGGCTGAAAGCCCACATCCAGGTGTCGGCACCCCTCGTCGTCGAGCGGGTCAACGGCGTGCTCCGCTAAGCGGTCTGCCCCATACAAAGAGAGCGGGGAGACGTGCCTGTCTATGGCATGCCTCCCCGCTCTTGTTGTATGGGGCTGCGTTATGGCTTCACATATTCGCCGTTGACCTTGACCGGCTCCACGTGCAGATTGATATACGTTTCCTCGCCAAACCGCTCCCTCAGCCGCTGCTCTATGTTGGTGGCGTGCTGATGGGCTTCGTAGAGCGAGAGCGCTCCCGGCATGCGCACGTGCATATCGATGGCGATGTGGCTGCCTATGCGGCGCGTGCGCAGATGGTGGATGGCGCTCACCGTGGGCTCTTCGCTGGCGATGTCGGCTATCTGCCGCTCCATGTCTTCGGGCAGACTCTTCTCGAGCAGCTCGCCCATCGACTGACCCACCAGTGTATAGGCGGTGCGCATGATGAAGACGCTCACCACCACGGCGGCGATGGGGTCGAGCACAGCCCAACGGCTACCCAGGATGATGGCGCCGCCGATGCCTATGGCGGTGCCGATGCTCGAGAGCGCGTCAGAGCGGTGATGCCATGCGTTGGCCACCACAGCGGGCGAGTCCAACCGTCGGCCTACGCTCACCGTGAAGCGGTAAGCCCACTCCTTGAGCGCTATGCTCATCAGCGCTGCCGCCAGAGCTATCCACCCCGGCTGCTCGAGCGCCTCGCCCCTCATGGCGCTTACTATCTTGGCTCCGCCGCCATAGCAGAGCATCGCGCCCACGATAAACAGCGCCATGCCGATGGCTGCCGTCGCCAGCGTCTCATACTTGCCGTGACCGTAGTCATGGTCTCCGTCTTCGGGCTTGCTGCCCAGCCTTACGAAGACCACCACCACCACGTCGGTCAGAAAGTCCGACAGCGAGTGCACCGCGTCGGCTATCATCGCAGCCGAACCGCCCACGATGCCGGCGACAAACTTGAATATCAGCAGCACCACATTGATGATGCTGCCCTTGATGGTCACCCTGTTGATGGCGCGCACCCGTGCGTCGGCGACCGTCTGCTCCTCCTTCTTCGTCATTGTCATGATATTTTGCATTTATGTTGGCCCCGAAGATAGGGTCAACGGTGCAAAAGTACACATTATTTATATATATAGTATCATTTCCCCCGTTTTTTTCATCCCCATTTTTGTAGGAATAAGGCACTCCAATTCCCCCATGCGGTGTGGTGCAGGCGTGGGGATGATGGTGTGGGCGTAGGTGTGGGTAGGTGTAGGCGTGGGGATGATGGTGCGGGTGGAGTTGTGGGGTGGTGTAGGCGTGGGGATGATTGTGTGGGTGGAGGTGTGTGTTGGAGTAGGCATGGGGATGATGGTGCGAGTGGAGTTGTGTGTAGGTGTAGGCGTGGGGTTGATGGTGTGGAACGTGGTGTGGGTTGGAGTAGGTGAGGGGTTGATGGTGCGGGCGTAGGTGTGTGTTGGAGTAGGCATGGGGATGATAGTGCGGAACGGGGTGTGGGTTGGAGTAGTTTAAGAGGACACAAGTGGCCAAGTGGGGGTACAGTCCGCACCCAGCGGCAACTCTGTAGGAGTTGCGATTTCCCAGCCCAGGGTTGAGGCGTACAGCGCCTCTACCCTGGGTATATATATAAAAGGTGTAGCAACGCTGTAAGAGTTGCGCTTAGCCGTAGGCGTTACCCGCAGCAGGATGTTGGGCAGAAATGTGTAGGCGATTATCATAAAACTGAGTATAACGCCTTCGGCTAATCGCAACTCTTACAGTGTAGCTATAATAGTTGTGCCGCTACCCAGGGTAGCGAGCTTCGCCCGCAACCCTGGGCTATGAAAACGCAACTCCTACAGAGTTGCCGCTGGGTTGTGCCATTCCGACAAGGACTCCCATCCCAACCATCCCCATGCCCATCCCAACCATTCCCATGCCCACGCCAACCATCCCTACGGACGCGACCAACTATCCCCATGCCCATCCCTACCATCCCCATAACTTGCCGCGTGTTTATTGTGGTTCCCATATTATCAGCACGGGTGGAGGGAAATTTTCTCGGCAACTGTTTTTGTACCGGCGCCAGCCGGACTTTTTTTACGGCCGTAGGCCGCTTTTTGTTTGTGGTGTCTTCTGATGTCATGCTTTGCATGACTGTGGGTGTGGTGATGATGGCACCGAGGAAAACTTGTTTTCCGGTTGCCATCGGCGCCACGGCCACTATGGCGGAGCCATCAGAAGACGCCACGGCTTTTTGCGTTATCCGTTTCCCGCCCATGCCAAAATCTATGGTTGTCGCGAACCTGAATACATCCACAATTAAACAAATTTTAGGGTATGAAACGACTATTTCGCACCCTGCAACACATAAATCCAAGCCTGAAATAGTGAAATCGCACCTTGAAATGATGATTAATGCCATCTCGGGCTACATCTCTGTGATGCCCCCGCCATCCCCCGTGGCCATATATATAATTATGTGCATCCCCACCGCATCTACACTACATTCGTCGATCGGCGCCCTGTCTGCGCTGCTTGTCCCAATTATTCCCCTTCTTCCACCAATTATCGTCTTTTTTCCGCCGATTACCACCCCGATTTTAACGATTATTCCCCATTTCCTGTTACAATTCAAAAAAATATTAAACCTTAATTCCGCAACACTATAATTTAACTTTATTTATAAGTTCCTGAGCAACAAA
>OFMT01001175.1_pt1 | contig 19914 bp, 18 predicted proteins | sample 1541891 | NCBI WGS metagenome assembly OFMT01 (sample SAMN04209230, study PRJEB22552) | human gut metagenome | biome: gut; material: feces | host: Homo sapiens | place: USA: Oklahoma | reverse complement strand
GGGATAATCTTCCGTCAGTCAGGGAAATGGCTGATAATATCGGAATTAATATGCACACTGTTAATAAGGCTTATTCTATTTTAAAACAGCAGGGTTATCTGACTCTTGACAGAAGAAAGGGAGCGGTAATATCCCTCAATCCTGACAAATATAAGGCCATGATGGAATTGCAGAATACGCTGCGGGTGCTTATGGCACAGGCAATATGTAAAGATATTTCAAGAGATGAAGTGCATGATTTGATAGACGTAATATTTGATGAGTGGAAAAAATAGGAGGGAAATTTTATATGTTACCAGGTTATACACAAAGTGCCGAAAGAGCCATAAAGATTGCTATTAAATGGGCCAAAAAAATGGGTGGAATGGCTGCAGGTACAGAACATCTTCTTATAGGACTTGCAGAGTGTGATGGTACTTCTGCTGATATACTTAAAAATGCAGGGCTTGACAGGGATAAGCTTCTTGCACTGGTTGAAGATGTGTTTGAAAGCAAATCTGAACTTGTAACAGTGGATAAGGGAGCTATGACTCCAAGAGCCGATTATGTTGTTAAGAATGCTTTGAAGGAAGCATCATTTTTAGGGATGAAGGTGGCAGGAACAGAACACCTTCTTCTTGCAATGATTAAACAGTCAGACTGTATTGGTGTGCGTGTTCTTAATACACTGGGAGTTAATGTACAGAAGGTATTTGTAGATACACTTATTGTGATGAATGTAGATATTAATACTGCCAAGGAAGAGTTTGTAAGACTTCGCAATAAGGTTATCAGTGGCAATGAATCCACAACTCCTATGCTTGAGCAGTACAGCATGGATCTTACAAAGATTGCAAAGGATGGAAAAATTGATCCTGTAATTGGTAGAGAAAAGGAGATTCAGAGTCTTATCCGTATATTAAGCAGACGAACCAAGAATAATCCATGTCTTATTGGTGAGCCGGGAGTTGGTAAAACAGCTGTTGCAGAAGCACTTGCCCAGAAAATTGCAGATGGAGATGTTCCAAATTCGCTTCAGGGCGTAAGACTTATGTCTCTTGATATGAGTGGTATGGTTGCAGGAACAAAGTACCGTGGAGAATTTGAGGAAAGAATTAAGAAGGTTATTGCTGAAGCAGAAAGCAATGAGAAAATCGTCTTATTTATAGATGAACTTCATAGCATCATAGGTGCAGGAAACAGCGATGGAACTCTTGATGCTTCTAATATTCTTAAGCCTGCTCTTTCAAGAGGAGAGCTTAGAATAATAGGTGCAACAACCATAGATGAATACAGAAAGTATATTGAAAAGGATGCTGCCCTTGAAAGAAGATTTCAGTCTGTAATGGTTGAAGAGCCTTCTGAGGCTGACTGTATTAAAATTATATCAGGTCTTAGAAAAAAATACGAAGAGCATCATGGTGTCGTAATAACTGATGCTGCAGTTAATGCGGCAGTACGACTTACCAACAGATATGTAAATGACAGATTTCTGCCTGATAAAGCAGTTGATGCTATGGATGAAGCTGCAGCAAAGTTAAAGCTGAATGCAATCATTTCCATGCCGGATATTAAAAAGCATGAAGAAGAATATAAGGAGCTTGATGAACTTAAGGAGCAGGCTCTCAAGGAAGGCAATATCGAAGAAGCATCTGATATAAATGCAAAACAGGAAAAGTTAAAGGGAAAAATTGCAAGGCTGAAAAAGAAGCAGAAAAAGCTTATCGATAAGGAAGGTCTTCTTGATGTGGGAGAAGATGAGATTGCGGATATTGTATCAGAATGGACAAAGATACCTGTGAAACGTCTTCATGAAACAGAAACAGAAAAGCTTATTAATCTTGAGGATACACTTAAGAAGCGTGTTATCGGACAGGATGAGGCAGTAAAGGCAGTTGCAAGGGCTGTAAGAAGAGGAAGGGTTGGTCTCCAGAATCCTATGAGACCAATTGGATCATTTTTATTCTTAGGACCTACGGGAGTTGGTAAAACAGAGCTTTCAAAGGCACTTGCGGAGGCAGTGTTTGGAAAAGAGACAAACATTATCCGTGTTGACATGTCAGAATATATGGAAAAGGAGAGTGTGGCAAAGATAATAGGTGCACCTCCGGGATATGTTGGATATGATGAAGGCGGACAGCTTTGTGAAAAGGTAAGACGCAACCCATATTCTGTTGTATTATTTGATGAGATTGAAAAAGCCCACCCTGATGTATTTAACGTGCTTTTACAGGTGCTTGAAGATGGACATGTTACTGATTCAAAGGGTAGAAGGGTAAGCTTTAAAGAGACCATTATTATCATGACTTCAAATGCAGGGGCACAGCGTATTATGTCACCAAAGCATCTGGGATTTGGCAGTGTAAGTGACGATGAGCTTGATTATAAAAAGATGCACGAAGGAGTTATGGAAGAGGTTAAAAGAATATTTAAGCCGGAATTCATTAACCGTATTGATGACATTATCGTATTCCGTTCTCTTACAAAGGAGGATATTAAGGTTATTGTAGGCATAATATTCAATCAGCTTGCTAAACGTGCTCTTGATTATATGCATATTTCACTCAAGGCAACAGATGCACTTATTTCACATATTGCCGACAAGGGCTTTGATAAGAATTATGGCGCAAGACCGGTTAGAAGGGCAATTCAGACTGAAATAGAAGATGGGCTTGCTGACAGGATACTTGGTGGCGAAATTGGTATTAATAGTGAAGTGCTTGCGGACTGGAATGGAAAAGAGGTTACATTTTCAGTCAGATGAAAATCGAATGATTTTACCAATAATTAGATGAAGATAGATAAGGGCAATTAGACAGACAATTTGATAAATAATTTGGCGAATTATTTTGAGAAAAACAATGGCTTTTTTGTCGTCACTATATTATAATAACTTCATTGGATGAATCTGTATCTTAGTTCAGAAGAATATACTTTAAGGAGGATTTTTAGAATGTCAGTTGTTAAGGAATTGATTCGTAAAGGTGATAATGGAACATTATGTTTTGGAGATTACACATTAGATAAGAAAACCAAACTTTCAGATTTTGAGTTTGAAGGAGACCTCTATAAGGTTAAAACATTTAAAGAGATTACAAAGCTTGAAAAGAATGAAACATTTGTATATGAATCAGTTGAAGGAACTGCAGTTAATGATTTTAAATTTACTGAGGATTCTGTTTCAATGAATATAGAAGGTTTTGAAGATGTCCAGATAACACTTGGACTTGAGCCTGAACAGTCATATGATGTTAAGATTGACGGTATGGATCACGGAACCATGAAGACTAACCTTTCAGGTAAGCTTGTTATAAGTATAGAGCTTGATGAAGGTCAGACAAGAACAATTAATGTAACAAAGGCCTGATGGTAATATATATCCTGGCTTGACAAAGCTCTCACTTTTATATATGGTGAGTTTGAGAAATGTTGTCAGCAAGACTGGCACCTATCTCACAGCAGGTACGCCGGGCGTACTTGAATTAGAATGATGGACTGACAGGAATGGAGATTACTTCTTTCCTGTCATGTTTTTTTAGTGAATGGGATATGAATTAATTCAGGAAGGAAAAGATAACGGGGGATTAATGGCAAAGGAAAAACTTATTTTTTTCTGTAAAGAATGCGGATATGAGTCGCCAAAGTGGATGGGACAGTGTCCGGGCTGCAAAGAGTGGAATACATTTTCAGAAGCTCCAAAGGCAGTAAAGAGCTCCAAGGGACATGGAAAGTCTTTGGACTCATTTGGCGCCGCTATAAAATCAGAAAGTAAACCGGCAAGAATCAATGAGATAAAGACCACGAAGGAAGACAGATACTACACCGGAATTGGAGAACTTGACAGGGTTCTTGGAGGCGGAATTGTAATGGGTTCACTAACACTGGTTGGTGGTGATCCCGGCATAGGAAAATCTACGCTTCTTCTCCAGATGTGCCATGAACTTTCAAAAAGAAATGTTCGTGTTTTATATGTGTCAGGTGAGGAATCCCTGAAACAGATTAAAATGAGAGCAGACAGAATAGGTGAATTTGGCGAGAGTCTGCTTCTTATGAGTGAAACCTGTCTGGATGTGGTGGAGGAATATATGATTAGTGGCTGTGAGTATAATGCCGGAGAAAAACAGGCAGTTCCACAGGTTATGATTATTGATTCCATACAGACAGTATATAAGGAAAGTGTTGAGGCGGCTCCTGGAAGTGTAAGCCAGGTAAGAGAGTGTACGGCAGCGATTTTAAGAATCGCAAAACAGCAGGGAATATCTGTATTTGTTGTTGGACACGTTACCAAAGAGGGCGCAATTGCAGGACCAAGAATGCTTGAGCATATGGTAGATACTGTCTTATATTTTGAAGGTGATAATGCGTCTTCATATAGAATGCTAAGGGCAGTAAAAAACAGATTTGGTTCAACTAATGAGCTTGGTGTATTTGAAATGAAGGAAAGTGGACTTGAGGAAGTTCTTAATCCTTCTGAATATATGCTTCAGGGTAAACCGGAGGGTGAGCCTGGTTCAATAGTGACCTGCACCATGGAAGGAACCCGCCCTATAATGGTGGAGATTCAGGCACTTGTATGTCAGACGAATTTCAATTATCCAAGACGTACTTCAGTAGGAGTGGATATCAACCGTATAACACTTCTTATGGCAGTAATTGAAAAAAGACTTGGAATTCATTTGTCAGATTATGATGCTTATGTAAATATAGCCGGAGGTCTGAGGGCCAATGAACCGGCACTTGACCTTGCATTAGTAGCAGCAGTTTTGTCAAGCTACAGAAACAGGGCTATAGATGACAGGATGCTTATATTTGGCGAGGTGGGTCTTGTTGGTGAAGTGCGTGGCGTAGCTATGGCAGCAAAGAGAATTGCAGAAGCTCACAAAATGGGGTACACTACATGTATAATACCGGAAGCCAATATGAATGCTGTAAGTGATCCCCAGGTTAAGCTTGTGGGAATCAGAAATATAAGGGAATTAGGAGAATTTCTATAAAGAAATCCGCTAGAAAAGTTAATCAGACTATGAGGAGATAAGAAGTTGAACAAAGTAATTAGTAACAAAATTAAGTTGATTATAGGAGCAGTTATGATAGCTGCAACTATTGTTGCAGGTTTTGTGACAGGCTGTTCCTATGAAAGCAATGCGCTGATGTCAATTCTTGCCGGAATTGGAATTATTAGTTTTTTATGCGCATTATTTTCAAAAGTGTACAGGATGGATGTTCCATACATTCCATTTATGGCAGGTAATATTGTAGGACTTATCGTATACTTATATATTATTTCCAAATATGAAAGTATTGGAAAGACATATATGATAATGTTCGCGGTGCTTTTATTCGTTGCATTATTTCTTCTTGAAATTTGCATTATTAAGAATGAAGAGATAGGAAAGAGAATATTATTTTCAATTATTACAAATGTGACGGTTCATGTGGCGGTATTTATTGCAATTGTGGCAGTTGTTACAGTATCTGTCATTTTAGTGGGAATCTAATATAAAAATACAGGAGGTGCTTTCATTTGGAAAGGGATAATGAAACATATAACAATGAAAATGTGGAAAATGATGGTTATGGCATGAATGACAATAATCAGAATGAATATAGTCAGAATGTGAATGATCAGAATGGATATGATCAGAATGGATATGATCAGAATGGATATAATCAGAATAGTTACAACCAGAACGGCTATGACCAGAACGGCTACAACCAGAACGGCTACAACCAGAACGGCTACAACCAGAATGGCTACAACCAGAATGGCTACAACCAGAACGTCAACAAACGGAATGATGGCATGAAAACTTCACTTGGAATCGCAGCTATGATACTTGGTATTCTCTCATTGGTACTTGTATGCTGCTGTACTAATTTTTCAGTTACATGCTCAATTGGAGCAATAGTTCTTGGAGTTCTTTCACTTAAGAGAGAAGCTGAAAAAAAGGGATTTGCTATTACAGGTATAGTTACGGGAATAGTTGGAATAGTTTTATTTGTTGTAATTATAATTGCAACCGTATACATGAAAAAAACAGGTTTATATCAGGAAATTGAACAGAGAGTATATGAACAGTTTGGAATAGAGCAGGAAAATGCCGGTTCATATGGAGACCCATACGGAGAATCATATGGAGATTCATATGGAGATTCATATGGTGAATCATATGGTGATTCAGATGATATTTTTTATGATTTTGACTGATAAGGAAATGTGGGTTTGTTAATATGTATTTATGTTTTTTTGCGGCAATAATAGCATACTTTGTAAAAGGGCTGTGTGGCTTTGCCAGTACTCTGGTATTTACTTCTGTTTTAAGCTTTGGAACTGTGAACGTGAATATTTCACCTGTTGCTCTGTTGCTTGGGTATCCTGCCAATTTGATCCTTGCATGGAAAAATCGAAAAAAGCTGGATGCCGGAGTATGCGTGACCCTCTCGGTATTGGTTATAGCAGGAAGTATACCCGGAGCATTTATTTTGAAAAATGTGGATGCCCATGTAATCAAAGTTATATTTGGTATTGTGGTTGTTTTTTTGGGTATAGAGATGTTTGCACGTGAATATAGCAAAAAAGGTCTCAAAGCGTCAAAAATTCTGATGTGGATTGTTGGTATTCTGGCAGGACTACTTTGTGGAATGTTTGGTGTGGGTGCCCTTTTAGCTGCGTATATAAGTCGTGTGACAGACGACAGCAATGCATTTAAAGCGAATATCAGCGCAGTATATATTGTGGAAAATACATTTCGTATTATAATGTATGGCTGTATGCACATACTTACCCTGCATAGCATAAAAATGAGCCTGCTCCTTATTCCCTTTGCTTTGCTTGGAACGTTTGCGGGCATTAAGTGCAGCAACAAAATAGAAGAAAAAAGAGTGAAAAAGATAACGTCAGTTTTACTGATTGTATCAGGAATTTCACTTATATTGGAAACGTACTGATTATAAATCAGATATTATATAATCCTGATGTTAAAGAATATCAGTACGTTTTTTATTATCCACTGCGCAAGAAGAATAATAATTGCAGAATATATATATAGGGAAGTTACTGTGAGAGGGTGAAGCAGTTTCTTAAATATTCCTTTAAGCGGAATATGAAGGCGATACAGGGTCTGTGTCAGAATAAACCACAGTCCGGGTATGAATGCGAACAGTACAATGGGATGATATATAAAACTTTTTATGAGTCTGCCATGTATCAGATATAAAAATGAGCGCGTTCCACCGCAGCCTGGACAGTAGAATCCAGTGAATATATAAAGCTTACATGGAGACATGTAGGCAGACAGATTGAAACCGGTGCATTTTATAAGATAAGTTAATGTTATTAAAAATATAAGAGATAAGACGGAAACAATGTATACGATTGTATCTAAGGTTCTGTCATATGGTTTGTACATAAAATGCTTCCTTTCAATTCTGAAATTATCTGAAAAATTCTACTTGACAAAGGTAAAAAGTAATGATAATATAGACCTTGCTGCGAAGTGTGCAGACGATATAACTAAGCAGAGTGTCCACTCTCACCTTAGCACAGACATGTGACTTTGGTCAATATTTCGTTTCGTATTGAGAATTTAGTAGATGAACCGTGAAAGGCCCTAAGACAGGATTCGAAGGATGAAGGTCATAGGATAGACGGGAATTGAAGGATTGTGAGGAGTCTATAAGACTTGTATGAATGTTGAAACAGTTATCAGGTGGACAAAGATGCTTTGTCTGCTTTTTTTATGATTTCATTTGTGAATTGATTTATGGAGGTGCGAAAGTCATAAGCGATTATAGTATTAATGAGCAAATAAGGGATAAGGAAGTTCGCCTTATCGGAGAAGACGGAGAACAGATAGGAATTGTATCTGTTAGGGAAGCAATGCAGATGGCAAGAGAGGCTGATCTTGATCTTGTTAAGATATCACCTAATGCAAAACCACCTGTATGTAAGATTATAGATTATGGTAAGTTCCGTTATGAACAGATGCGTAAGGATAAGGAAGCCAAGAAAAAGCAGAAGGTGATGGAGACTAAGGAAGTTCGTCTTTCACCTAATATCGATGTTAATGATTTGAATACAAAAGCAAATCAGGCACGTAAGTTTCTCAGCAAGGGAGACAAGGTTAAGGTATCACTTCGTTTCCGTGGACGTGAGATGGCTCATGTTAATGTTGGAAAGGAGATACTTGACAGCTTCTATGAGAAATTGTCAGATATTGCTGTTGTAGATAAACCAGCTAAGCTGGAAGGTAGAAGTATGGTAATGTTCTTAGCTGAGAAGAAGTAATTCAGCGGAACATACGAATAATAAGGAGGAACATGTTATGCCTAAAATGAAAACAAGAAGCGCTGCTGCTAAGCGTTTTAAGAAAACTGGTTCAGGCAAGATTATGCGTATGAAAGCCAATAAGAGCCACATTCTCAACAAGAAGACAACTAAGAGAAAAAGAAATCTTAGAAAGCAGACAGAACTTGATGCTACTAATACAAAGCAGATGAAGAGATGTATGCCTTACATGTAATTAGAATTTTTTAGGAGGGAATAATAATGGCTAGAGTTAAAGGCGGAATGAACGCTAAAAAGAAGCATAAAAGAGTACTTAAGCTTGCGAAGGGTTATCGTGGAGCAAGATCAAAACAGTATAGAGTTGCAAAGCAGTCTGTAATGAGAGCTTTGACATCTTCATATGAAGGTAGAAAGCAGAGAAAGAGACAGTACAGAAGACTTTGGATTGTACGTATCAATGCAGCTGCAAGAATGAATGATATTTCATACAGCAAACTTATGTATGGACTTAAGCTTGCAGGAGCTGATATCAACAGAAAGATGCTCGCAGAGATGGCAATCAGTGATCCGGAAGGATTTGCAGCAGTAGTTGCAGTTGCTAAGTCAAAGTTAGCTTAATATAATATTGATTATTTAATGCAGAGGTCATTTGGGACGGATATTGTAAGAATATGATTTACATTGTGTTCCAGATGGCCTTTTTGCAAATTATAGCCTGCCAGGGTTTTCCAGGGCAAAACAGAATCATAACAAGGGGAGATTATATTATGAATATTAAGGTATTAAAAAAATGTATTATTGCAGCAGCATGTTTTGTTGTAACAATGGCAGCAGGATGTGGTGTGGAGCAGACAATTATCATTGATGGAGCAGGAAATGTTAATCAGGAGTCACACGTATATCTTACTGATTCAGAGGATGCGTATTTGGGTTCCGGCTTGACATCATCAGATTTTACATTAGTAGGAACAAAGGATATTAATGGAGTACCATATAAGGATTATAAAAACGTTACTGTAACAACTGTTGCCGAGACTGAAGGAATGGGAATGGGTGCAAATTATTTTTATTACTGTTCAAAATCCAAGGACTCATCACAGAACATGGCACTTGGTAATCAGGCAGCAGCTAATGCAGGAGAGCCAAATGTATATGTTGTAGATACAATTACTGTTACACTCCCATTTGAAATCAACTGCACTAATGGTGTAGTTAAGGAAGATAAGCGTACAGTTGTATTTGATGAGAATCAGCTTAAGGGTGTGGATACATTTTATGCAGCAACTGACAATACTGTACTTAACGGAACAACAATCAATATAAACGCAGTGAATAAAAAGTATTACAAGAAGAAACCTGTTATTAATATAACAGCTGACGGAATAATTGCTTCAATTAAAAATAATGCAAAAAATGCCAAGGAATCATTTAAGGCAGCTGAGGGTAAGAACCAGGTTGAAGTTAGCTTAGTTAATGGACTTACAAAGAAGGTAACTTTTTATGTTGACACTAAAGCACCACAGTGTAATGTTAAAAAGTCTGAATACAAAAAGAATTTTAAACTTACATTTAAGGATGAAAATAAGATAAAGAGCGCAAAGCTTAACGGTAAGAAGGTTAAGAACGGCTATAAGATAAAGAAGGCTGGAAAATATAAACTGGTTGTAATTGATCTTGCCGGCAATAAGCTTACTAAAAAGTTCAAAATCAAATAATAATATCAGATGATAAGATCAGATAAAATAATCAAATAATAAAGTAATACTGCAAAAGCTTATTGTCCGGAATTTGCACGATAGGATTTAGGTGAAAGTCCGGAATAGCTTTTGAAAACTTTTGAAAAGGCCAGAGAGTCTTCATATCCCACCTCAAATGATATTTCATTTATGGATTTGGTGGTGGAGAGAAGAAGGTTCTCGGCTTTTTTCATTCTGTACTCAAGTAAAAATCTCTGAGGTGATATGTTCATACTCTTTTTAAAACAGCTTGTAAGATATGAACGGTTGATGCCTATGTAGTCGGCAATGTCTGTAATTTTAATGTTTTTTGAGTAGTTATGTTCTATATAATTGATAGTATAATCTACATATGTCTGGTAGGAGTATGAGAATTCCCTGCTGGTATTGTTCTCGTCATGTAGGTCTTCACCAAGCCTTGCAACCAGGGCATAAAGATAAGCCTCACGTTTGAATTCATTCGAAAAGGTAAGCTTACAGGCCTCGAGAATGCCGTTAACATTATCAGCATATGGCTTGACATCTGTAACCTTTGCAACAGGAGTATCCATGGAAAGTCCAGCATAGCGCAGCGCTTTTTCGGCTTTAAGGCCATTAAAACCAAACCACACATAAGTCCATGGATCATCTTCATCAGCCTTATAATAGGTTGTTACACCGGGAGCAATGAGAAAAATGTTTCCACTTGCAAGATTATAGGATTTGTCACCTACAGTATAGGTGCCCTTCCCAGAGATGATAATGTGAACAAGATAATCATTACGTACTGTTGGACCGAAAGCGTGACCTGGAACACAGTCCTGATAGCCACAGTAGCAAAGATACAAATCATGACCGCTCTTTTCTACAGATTCAAGACATTTGTAATGGGTAAGATTTGTAAGATCAGCCTTTTTTTCCATAATGATTTACCTCCGATTTTTTTCATATATATATTATACATTCAGGCAAGGGATGATTTCAAGGTTTAACAACATATTTGCATTATCAAACAACATAGTTGCATAGTTTTATAGGACCAAAAGATATATTATAATAAAAGATGTTAAAAAGTGAGGAATACGTAGAAAATCTTAGTGAAAACTTATAACATTTTGACAAGGAGGAATAATATGTTACTAAAAACAAGAAAAAAAGTATTAGCTATTGCCCTTGCAGGTGCTATGATTGCTGGTCTTGGTTCATCATATGTTCCAGGCAGCCTTAACAGTGTAACAGCTAAGGCAGAGACAAAGGGTGATGAGGGAAGCGACGGACTTACAGCAATTGATAAGCTTACAGTTAAGTCACCAGATGGAAAGGTATCTGCAAAAATATGGAAAAATGATGATGGAAAGTTCTATTATTCTGCATACCTTAATGATACAGTTGTTATCCAGTGTTCAGAATTTGGTCTTGTAACAAAGGATGATGATTATTCAACAGGAATGGAGCTTGATGAAGCATCCGTAAAGGTTGTAGCAGGTATAGATGACTATGATATATTCCAGGGACCTGTAAATCATGTAAACAAGGAATGGAACCAGCTTAATTTCGATCTTGTTAAGGGTGATGCCCGCATAACAATGAATTTCAGAATTGCCAATGATGGTCTTGCGTATCGTTATCAGGGTGATACTGATACAACAAGCGACAGCGAATCAGTAGCAATTACAAGTGAAAAGAGTTCATTTACACTGCCAGATTCAACAACATTCTGGAGCACAGACCATAGTGCTACATATGAAGCTGGTAAATATACAGAGAGAACAATGGCACAGGTTAAGGGTGGAAATATTACGTTTTCAACACCTATGTTAGCTGATACAGGAAGCGACGGAAACGGAGCCTGGGTTCTTTTGTCAGAGGCCAGTGTATATAACAATGACGATCCATACTGTGCATCAATTTTCCAGACTGCTGCCGGTAAGAAGGCTATAACAGTTAAGTTTGGTGTTGATCTTGTGGGTGAGGACAATCCTGATAACCACAAGAAAACAATGGATAGAAGACATAACCAGATTAAAGAGGTTGATTTTACCAATAAATTTAAAACTCCATGGAGAGCAGCAATTATTGGAGAATCTCTTAACAATGTTATAAACAGTACAATGATAAGTGACCTTAATCCGGCAGCAGAAGGTGATTTCTCATGGGTTAAACCAGGAACCTCAGTTTGGTCATGGTGGTCAACATCATCAGATAATATTGATTATGACAGCATGATTGACTACATCGATTTCTGTTCAGAAGCTGGAATCACATACTGTCTTGTAGATTACGGATGGGAAATGTGGGACAATTACGAAGAGAAAATAAGAGGACTTGTTGAATATGCCAATGAGCGTAATGTAGGAATTCTTGTATGGTACGGCGTTCACAAATGGGATAATCCACATATCTTTGACCTTGATAATGAGGAAGATATAGAAGAACAGTTCGCATGGTGCGAAGATATTGGAATTAAGGGTGTAAAGGTTGACTACATAGAAAGTGACAGCCAGTTTGCCATGAGAAATATGTATCAGATTGCAAGCATTGCCGCAAAACATCATCTTGTAGTTAACTATCACGGATGTACAGACCCTAATGGTGAGAACAGAACATTCCCTAATATTCTTTCATCTGAGGCAGTATGTGGAATGGAATATTTCAAATGGTCTGATGCATCAGCAGTAGATACACTTGTTACACTTCCATATACACGTAATGTAATTGGATCAATGGAGTACACACCTGCATTATTCAGCATTCCAAGAAGCCCTGCAACAATGGGATTCATGCTTTCAATGTGTGTAAACTATGAATCAGCAGTTTCAACATTTTCACAGTCAGGATATGTATATCCCGGATACAATGCATTTTCACTTATATCAGATGTACCAAGTACATGGGATGAAAGTGTTCTTTTAGAGGGCTTCCCAAGAGAAAGCTGCATAAGAGCAAGACGTAATGGTGAAAACTGGTACATAGGAGCAATGACAGTAGATGCAAAGAACTATAATGTATCACTTGATTTCCTTGATAAGGATGTAACTTATAATGCATATATTTATAGAGACAACGAAGACGGAAGCGCCATTGAAGTAGAAAAGAAGCTTGTTACAGCTGATGATACACTTGATTTCAATCTTCTTGCAAATGGTGGTGCTGCAGTTAAGCTTACTAAAAATGATCCTCTTAAGTGGACATTATATGACAACTTCACATACTATGAAGCTGAAAATGCTACACTTGCAGGTAAGGCAAAGATTAAAGATGGTCAGGCATATATTTCAGGTAAGGCATGTGTAGAGGGACTTGGAAGCGGTTCGGCAAATAACGTAACATTTGAAAATATTGAAGTGCCTGAAGATGGAGATTACAAGCTTAAGTTATACATTATCGCAGCAAATAAGAAAAACCTTACAATTGAGGTTAATGATGAAGAAGTTGACACATTTAATGATGTTATAGGTATTGCAGGTGATGGTGGAGCAGTTGGAGCTATCCGTGACTATGTAGATGTAAGTCTTCACAAGGGAACAAACACAATTAAGCTTTATACAAAGAGTGGTCAGGCACCATCAATTGACCGTATAGCAGTATCAAAGGCACTTATCGATAATGCTGAAGTAAAGCTTTCACAGGAAACATACACATATGAAGGAAGCGAGTGCAAGCCTTCAGTTACTGTAACAAGAGAGGGTAAGGTTCTTACAGAAGGAACAGAGTACGAAGTATTCTATTCAAATGCTGATAAGCCCGGAACTGCCAGTGTATATGTAACAGGTATTAACGGATACGGTGGACAGCTTGTAAAAGAGTACACAATTAACGGTAAACCTGTGAATTCAACAGATTCAACTGTAACTCCCGGAACAACAGGAAATGTTACTACATCAGGTAATAATGGAGCTGTAGTTACACCTGGAGCAGGAAGTACAACATCTGCCCCTTCAAAGAATACAGTTAAAAAGCCGGCAAAGGTTAAGATTAAATCGCTTAAAGCAGGTAAGAAACAGATAAAGGTATCATTTAAGAAGGTAAAGGGTGTATCGGGCTACAAGATTACATACAGTCTTAACAAGAAGTTCAAGAAGGCAAAAACACTTAATGTTAATGCAAAGACAAAATCAAAGCTTATTAAGAAGCTTAAGTCAGGTAAGACATATTATGTAAAGGTACGTGCTTATGCAAAGGCTGCTGGCAAGAAGGTGTATGGAGCCTGGAGCAGTGTCAAGAAGGTTAAGGTTAAGTAGTTATAATAAATAGCATATAGTAAATATAATTAACTTCGGTCTCTCCTGTTATAACATGGCAGGAGGGACTGTTTTATTTCAGCTGGGAAGACTCCCGCTCTTGCAAGTGGTGAGTAATAATAAGTTTCACGTGCGTTCGACTTGAAGCCTTGTAAAATGAGAATTTATTTGGTATTGTAGATAGGTAAATTTCATCAGATAATCAATTATCTAGAAAAGGAGAGAGGCATATGAGCATTTTTCTTGTTTTGGCATTTTTATTTTTTATAGGAAGTATGCTAGGATGGTGTATAGAGTTTTTCTACAGGCATTTTGCCAGTAAAGATAAAATATGGGTTAATCCGGGTTTCCTGCTGGGACCTTATCTTCCGCTTTACGGATTTGGACTATGTATATTGTATCTCATGGCATTGATAGATATTAATAAGATTCTGCTTTTTATTATGATGGCAATTCTTATGACCATAATAGAGTATATAGCCGGCGTTATATTCATAAGGGGAATGAAGGTTATGCTATGGGATTATTCCAAGGAGAAGTTTAATTTTCAGGGCATAATATGTCCGAAGTTTTCATTTTACTGGGCTCTTTTAGGGGCAGCGTATTATTTTCTTATACATCCCCATATATTAAATGCCCTTGAATGGCTTTCAGGCAACCTTGCATTTTCCTTTGTTATCGGATTATTTTTCGGAGTATTCTTTGTGGACTTCGGATATTCAATCAATATTCTTTCAAAGATAAGAAAGTTTGCAGTGGAGAACGATATCCTGATGAAGTACGAGCTTTTGAAAAGACAGATTCGTGCCAACAATCTGGAAAGAAGAGAGAAAATCAGATTTCTTATGCCGTTTAAGTCTGAGGTTCCATTTGCAGATCATTTGAGAAGATATATAGACCTTGCGGTGGCATTTACTGATGAGGAAGTCAGGGAAGAGGCATCAAAGGTTATCAATAAGGTTAAGAAAAAAGCTGAATAATCCAATAAGGGTTTAATAAGCCAATAAAGGTTTAACAAGCCAATAAAGGTTTAACAAGCCAATAAAGGTTTAATAAGTCAATAAAGCTGAATAGGCTATAAGTAAATAAAGCAATATTAAAGAGGTTAGAAAATGCTTATAGATTTCCATACTCATTTTTTCCCGGAAAGAATTGCGGCAAGAACCATGCAGATTCTGCGGGAGAGAATGGTAGAGATTAATAATATAGAAAATCTGGAGGACAGAACATATCCCATATGTACAGATGCTACACTGGAGGATACGAAAAGATGCATGAAAAGGGCAGGTGTTGACCTTAATGTCCTTTTGCCAATAGCAACAAGAGATGGTCAGTCAGACAACGTCAATAACTACGCCGAAATGGTAAATGACGGGAAGAATATAATATCGTTTGGTTCAGTATTTCCTTATCAGAAGGATTGGGAATATGTCATTTGTGATCTTGCTGACAGAGGCTTCAAAGGGATTAAGCTTCATCCTGAGGGACAGCAGTTTGACATAGATGGAAAAGAAGGTCTGAGGGTAATAAAGAAAGCTGTTGAGCTTGGCATGTTTGTTGTAATTCATGCAGGAATTGATCCGGGTTTTGAGGGTAAGCCACATTCATCCCCTCTTAAATTCAGACATCTTATGGAGGAAACAGATGGAAGCCACATAATTGCTGCACATCTTGGAGGACTTATGCAGTGGGATGATGTAGAAAAGTATCTGGTTGGAACCCCGATTAATATGGACATATCATACGTAAGTAAGGTTATGGATATGGAGCAGTATCGAAGAATTATTGTCAATCATGGTCCGGAGAAAATATTGTTTGCAAGTGACTGTCCATGGCAGGATCCCGAAGAAACCTTAAGGGATTTGAGGTCTGTTAATCTTGATGAGGAAAGTATGGAGCTTATAACATACAAAAATGCAAAAAGGCTTTTAAAAATCTGATGTAAATACTGGCTTATTACACGGAGTGTCTGCTTGCAAATAATAATATCATGTGCTACGATAATAAAATCTATTATAAATGGAGGTTTCACAATATGGCTAATATTATATCTGATGAAACAATAGAATATGTAGGAATTCTTGCCAAGCTTGAGCTCTCTGATGAAGAGAAGGAGCAGGCGAAGAAGGATATGGGAAGTATGCTTGACTATATTGACAAGCTGAATGAACTTGATACAACAGGGGTCGAGCCTATGTCACATGTATTTCCTGTGAATAATGTGTTCAGGGAAGATGTTGTTACTAATGGCGATGACAGAGACAATATACTTGCGAATGCCCCAGAAGAAAAAGACGGTGCATTTGTTGTGCCTAAGACATTTGATTAAGGAGGGGCTTTATAATGAGTCTTATGAAGATGACAGCCGTGGAACTCGGCAGCAGAATTAAGTCAAAAGAGATATCAGCAGTTGAGGCTGCAAGGGCGGCACTTGACCAGATTAAGTCTGTTGAAGATAAGGTTAACAGCTATGTTACAGTGTTAGATGAAGATGTAGTGCTGGAACGTGCTGCCAGGGTACAGCAGGAAATTGAGGCTGGAAAACTTACAGGACCACTTGCAGGTGTTCCTGTTGCAATTAAAGATAATATGTGCACTGAGGGTATTCTTACAACCTGCAGTTCTAAGATACTTAGTAATTTTAAGCCGGGCTTTTCATCAGAAGCTGTTCTTAATCTTGAAAAAGCCGGTGCAGTTATACTTGGAAAGACAAATATGGATGAATTTGCCATGGGAAGTACAACTGAAACCTCTTATTTTGGACCAACTAAGAATCCATGGAATACAGCCCATGTACCAGGAGGTTCATCAGGAGGATCATGTTCAGCTGTAGCAGCTGGTGAATGTTTCTATGCACTTGGTTCAGATACAGGTGGATCTATAAGACAGCCAAGTTCATTTTGTGGTGTAACGGGTATTAAGCCTACTTATGGAACTGTATCACGATATGGTCTTATTGCATATGGTTCATCCCTTGACCAGATAGGACCTGTAGCCAAGGACGTTACAGACTGTGCAGTTATACTTGATACTATAGCTTCATATGATGCTAAGGACAGCACATCAGTAAAGAGGGAATATGATTTTGCATCAGCTCTTAAGGATGATGTAAAAGGTATGAGAATTGGAATTCCAAAAGATTATTTTGGTGAAGGACTTGATAGTGAAGTTAAGGAAGCAGTTCTTAATGTTGCAAAAACTCTTGAAAAGAAGGGTGCAATTGTTGAAGAATTTGATCTTAGCCTTGTTTCATATGCGATACCTGCATATTATGTTATTGCATCTGCAGAGGCAAGTTCAAACCTTGCAAGATTTGATGGTGTGAAGTATGGATACCGTACAGAGGATTACGAAGGACTTCACAATATGTATAAAAAGACCAGATCAGAAGGATTTGGACCTGAGGTTAAGCGAAGAATTATGTTAGGTTCATTTGTACTTAGCAGCGGATATTATGATGCGTATTACCTTAAGGCACTTAGAACCAAGGCACTTATAAAGCAGGCATTTGACAAGGCATTTGCTTCATATGATATGATTCTTGCACCTGCTGCACCTACAACTGCACCAAAGCTTGGTGACAGTTTAAGCGATCCTATTAAGATGTACTTAGGAGATATATATACAATATCTGTTAACCTTGCCGGACTTCCGGGAATAAGTGTTCCGTGTGGAATTGATTCAAAGGGACTTCCAATCGGAGCACAGTTTATTGGTAACTGTTTTGATGAGAAGAAAATAATACAGGCAGCATATTCATACGAAAAGACAAGAGATATGATGCTGTCAGACATGTGCGTATAAGGAGGAATTGCATCATGAGTAAAGAATATGAAATGGTCATAGGTCTTGAGGTGCATGTGGAGCTTGCAACTAAGACTAAGATTTTCTGCGGATGCAGCACTGCATTTGGTGGAGCTCCTAATACACATACATGTCCTGTATGTACAGGTATGCCAGGCTCACTTCCTGTGCTTAACAAGCAGGTAGTGGAGTATGCAACAGCAGTAGGTCTTGCAACCAATTGTACAATTAATCAGAATTGTAAATTTGACAGAAAGAATTATTTTTATCCTGATAATCCACAGAATTATCAGATATCACAGTTATATTATCCAATCTGCGTGAATGGTGGAGTTGAAATTGAAACAGCTGATGGCGGTAAAAAGACTATTGGAATCCATGAGATTCATATGGAAGAGGATGCCGGAAAGCTTGTACATGATGAATGGGGCGATAGCTCACTTGTAGATTTTAACCGTTCAGGCGTACCACTTATAGAGATAGTGTCTGAACCTGATATGAGAAGTGCTGATGAGGTTATTGCTTATCTTGAAAAGCTCAGACAGACAATTCAGTATCTTGGAGCTTCAGACTGTAAGCTCAATGAAGGCTCTATGAGAGCTGATGTTAACCTTTCAATAAGGGAGAAGGGGCAGACTGAGTTTGGAACAAGAACTGAAACTAAGAACCTTAACTCATTTAAGGCAATACAGCGTGCAATTGAGAATGAGAAGAACAGACAGATTGACCTTATTGAAGCTGGTGAGAAGGTTGTTCAGGAGACAAGAAGATGGGATGACAATAAGGAATATTCATATCCTATGAGAAGCAAGGAAGATGCACAGGATTACAGATATTTCCCAGAGCCAGACCTTGTACCTATCCTTATAAGTGACGAATGGATTGAAGATATTAAGAGCAGACAGCCTGAATTCCGTGAGGAAAAGATGGTGAGATATGCCGAGGAATTTGATCTTCCGGAATACGATATTGATATTATAACAGCCAACAAGAAGCTTGCAGATATATTTGAAGCTACTGTTGCAATATGCGGTAATCCTAAAAAGGTTTCAAACTGGCTTATGGTTGAGACTATGTTCTTAATTAAGGACAGAGGAATGGATGTTGAGGATATATCATTTTCACCTGAAAATCTTGCAAAGCTTATAGAGCTTACCCAGTCAAAGGCTATTAATGGTAAGGTTGCCAAGGAAGTATTTGCCAAGATATTTGATGAAGATATTGATCCGGAAGCTTATGTTAAAGAGAATGGCCTTATGGCGGTAAATGATGAGGGTGAGCTTAAAGCGGTAATCGAAAAGGTTATAGCTGCAAATCCAAAATCTGTAGAAGATATTAATGCTGGTAAGCTTAAGGCTATGGGATTCTTAGTTGGACAGACTATGAAAGAGATGAAGGGTAAGGCTGATCCTGGTTCTGTTAATGCAATATTGAAGGAATTACTTGGATTAGAATAAGAATAAGCCGGATTAGAAAACCTGGATTGGACTAATCTGGATAAGGCTAAGGTCTAACAGAGCTATAATATTAAAGGCAGGGCAGTATATCATATATGATATGCTGCCTTTTATATTTCTGCTTTATTTGGAAGAATGCAGGTCTCACCTGCTTTTGGCTTAAAGCTGATAACAAAAAAACAGTAGTATCACAAGGATACTACTGTTTTGGATTAAGTTAAAAATAAAAGCAGGGGAAGAGGGATTCGAACCCCCGTGAACGGTTTTGGAGACCGTCATACTGCCACTGTATGATTCCCCTGTGGCAAAACACCTTTGTTATAATAATACATTATGATAGTTATGTCAAGAAAAAAATTAATTTTCTTGTATTCCTTATGAACCATTTATGATAATGTCCTAATATACCACAAAGGAAAATGTCCCAATGT
>OFMT01001167.1_pt1 | contig 19972 bp, 12 predicted proteins | sample 1541891 | NCBI WGS metagenome assembly OFMT01 (sample SAMN04209230, study PRJEB22552) | human gut metagenome | biome: gut; material: feces | host: Homo sapiens | place: USA: Oklahoma | reverse complement strand
ATCAACGAGTTACAAAATCACCCGTGGCCGCGTCCCGACCTGCCGCTCCAAGGACAGCCACAAAACCGCGTCCCGACCGGCCGATCCGAATCAGCCTCCAAACCAATACAATGCAGCCGCAAAACCGCGTCCAGCCCGACACCTCCCCCCACACACGCCAAGCCCTACAGCGTCTGTCCGCCGATGAACTCCCTCATGATCGACGTCGGCGGAATCGCCGCAATCTCATCCGGCGAAAGCGCCACGATATAATCCAGGAACTTCAGGAGACGGATTGCCTCCGTATAGGCAGGAGACGACGGAGCAATACGACGAAGCAGCGGCTCGGCATAATACTTCAGCATCGGGAGCTCATACAGGAGAGCCGAATTGAACGACGCATCCGCATTCTCCTGAAACGGGAAAATATTGCGGTTCTCACCACGCCTGACACTCTGCCAACGCATTATGGTCTCCTCCGGCGTTATGCCACGGACACGATTGTCACGCACCATGCGACGCAAAAGACGATTGTCTGAAGTCGAAATATTGTTGTTCTCATCGATATTGAGCGACGTGAGAGCCGATGCGTAAACCCTGAAAATACGGGAATTATCCACATCCGGAACCATTGCCGGATCCAGCGCATGGATACCCTCCATAATCAATATCTCCTTATCCCCCAGCGAAATACGCTTCCCGGAAGGAACAGAACGTCCCTCCTTGAAATCGAACTTCGGCAACTCCACCTCCTTGCCGGCGAACAAATCATTGAGCTGACTGTTAAGCAGCTTCAGGTCCATTGCCTCCAGCGCCTCGAAATCATAATTGCCGTCGCTGTCCTTCGGCGTATGCTCGCGGTCGACGAAATAATTGTCCAGTTCAATGACCTTCGGCACCATTCCGAGGACACGGCATTGCAACGCAAGACGCAGCGACGAAGACGTCTTTCCGCTCGAAGACGGACCGGCGATGAACACCGCCTTCACCTTGTCGCGGCGCGAATAAATCTGATCCGCGATAGCCGCATATTTACGCTCATGAAGAGACTCCGAAAGGTTGATCAGACGCACGGCATTGCCCTCGGTAATGGCCCGGTTCAATGTTCCTATCCCATTGACCCTCACGATGGAACACCAGTCAGAATAGGCAGCCAATGTAGCAGCGATCTTGGACTGCGTCTTCACCGGGATCACCTTGGAGAAATCACCCTCCGACGGGAATTGAAGGCAGAAGCCATTGGCGAAAGGCAGCAAGTCGAAAACCTTCAGGTACCCTGTCGACGGAAGCAGCGGGCCATGGAAGGTATCCACCTGACCATCAAGAAAATACACACTGCAGATAAACTTGCCCAGAGACTTCTGGAGCTCCGCCTTGTCAGGCTGGTTGTTTTTCTCGAACAACGCCTCGGCAGCCGAAGCCTCCATCTTTTTCTTGACGAAAGGCATGTCGGCATCCACAATCTCATGCATGCGCTTCTTGATGGCCGCCAGATCCGCATCACTCAGCCTGACAGGCACGCGTCGCCCATCCTCGCGCAGTTCCACGTCACAGATATTGCAATACAGACCGCTCGGAAGGGAATGGTCAATGATAAGCACCTTGTCCGGAAACAATTCCCTGACTACGTTCTGCAAGACAAAGCAGAGAGAACGCAGATAAGTACGACGGCCATCCGGATGGTTGTAACCGATAAATTCCACCTCATGGGACATCGACAGCCTATAATCGAGTTCCTTCAGCTTATGGTCCACAAGTGCCGCGAGCACAGGATATTCCACCCCGGTTTTCTCATCCGTCACAGTCTTGCAGACCTCATCGGAAAAATCTCCGAGCCTCTTCAGGAACGGAACCTCATAACGCTTTCCGTCATTGACCAGAAAAACATTGAACTTATCAGTCTCAATCATTTTATTTACCACTTACTAATTTTCTGTCAAGCACTTCCTTCAGATACGGCCCTGTGACCGAATCCGGATTCATTGCCAATTCCTCAGGCGTTCCCTGCGCCACAATATAGCCGCCGCGACGGCCGCCGTCCGGTCCCATGTCGAAAATATAATCCGCACATTTCAGCACATCCAGATTATGTTCAATGACAATGACCGTGTTGCCGCTTTCGACCAGTTTCTGAAGCACGCCGAGCAACACCTTTATATCTTCAAAATGCAGGCCTGTAGTAGGCTCATCAAGTATATAAAGGGTGTTTCCTGTGTCCTTCCGGTACAATTCCGACGCAAGTTTCATTCTCTGACTCTCGCCGCCAGACAATGTCACCGCGGATTGGCCCAGATGGATATACCCAAGACCGACATCCACAAGCGCCTTCAGCTTCTGCGAAATCTTCGGAATCCCCTGGAAAAATTCATAAGCCTCGCTGATAGGCATTTCCAGTACATCATTGATACTCTTGCCTTTATACTTCACCGCGAGGGTATCTTCCTTGTAACGCCGGCCGCGGCACTCATCGCAGACGACATTGACCGAAGGCAGGAAATTCATCTCGATGACCTTGATGCCGGCACCCTTGCACGCCTCGCAACGGCCGCCGGGAACATTGAACGAAAACCTCCCGGGCCCGAAGCCGCGCACCTTCGCGTCAGGCGTCTCGGCGAACAGGTTGCGGATATCGTTGAACACGCCGGTAAACGTGGCCGGATTGCTCCTCGGCGTACGTCCGATGGCGCTCTGGTCGATCTCGATGAGTTTGTCGATATTCTCCACGCCGACCAGTTCGCGGTACGGCAGCGGATGCATCTTCGCGTTGTAGAACTTGTTCTTCAGAATCGGCATCAACGTCTCGTTTATCAGCGACGACTTGCCGCTTCCGCTGACGCCGCTTATGCCGATGAACACGCCCAAAGGAAAGTCTATGTCAATGTCTTTCAGGTTGTTGCCGCTCGCCCCGCGAATCCCCAACGTATTCCCGGTTCCACGCCTGCGCGTCGGCGGCACATCTATCTTCCGTACCCCTCGCAGGTAATCCAGGGTCAATGATTCCCCTACCACGACGTGTTTCAATGTTTCCGAATCCGGAGCGATGCCCTGGAGCAGCATCGGCACAGGGGCATTGAGACAGATACGTCCGCCGTTCAGGCCCGCGCCGGGTCCAACATCCACGAGCCAATCCGCGTTATACATGGTCTCGGCATCATGTTCCACGACCATGACGGAGTTTCCCTCGTCGCGCAATTCTTTCAGGGAATTTATCAGCTTGCGGTTGTCGCGCTGGTGGAGACCGATACTCGGCTCGTCCAGGATATAAAGGACATTGACCAGCTTGGAACCGATCTGCGTAGCGAGGCGGATGCGCTGGCTCTCACCTCCTGACAATGAAGCCGTAGCCCTGTCAAGCGACAGATAATCCAGACCGACATCCAGCATAAAGCCGGTACGTTCTTTAAGTTCCTTGAGTATATCCCGCGCTATAATATTCTCTCTGTCAGTTAGTTTCGACGGAAGTTCAGCAAACCATTCCGCCAGGGTGGACATCTCCATGGCCGCCACTTCCGATATGGTTTTCCCGTCGATGCGGAAACAGTTCGTCTGTTCATTCAGCCTAGTCCCGTGACAGACCGGGCAAACGATTTTCTCCTCTATATCATCCACGATTCCCGGAAACGCCACCATTTCCGAAAGCGTCCCGTCGCCCACGCGGAACAATTCATCCGAACCATATACGATAAGCGAAACGGCTTCCTCCGGAATATCCTCTATCGGGTCATAGAGCGAAAAGTCATATCTTCTTGCTATTGAGCGGATTATATCGAACTTCTTGGTCTCACGGATCTTGCCGAGCGGGATGATTCCCCCGTCCGCGATAGAAACCGACCTGTCTGGAATGATGGCATCGATATCCACATTCACAATTTTTCCAAGTCCCTTGCAATGAGGGCAATACCCCTCGGGCGAATTGAATGAAAATGAATGCGGGGCAGGTTCCTGAAGCGAGATGCCGGAATCCGGGTCCACGAGATGCTTCGAATAATGCTGAAGCTCCCCGGTTTCCAGGTCCATCACCGCCACGGAGCCCTTTCCGCGCCCCAGCGCAATGGTCACAGAATCCTTCACACGCTTGTCGTCCCCAGGCACCGGCTTCAGCCTATCTACCACCAGTTCAATGAAATGCGCCTTGTATCTGTCCAATGCCGTGACGGTCGAGAGGTCATGCAGTTCGCCGTCGATGCGCACCTGCGTGAAGCCACGTTTACGCAATTGGTCGAACAGCTCCCTGTAATGACCCTTCCTGCCCCGGACCAGCGGCGCCAGAAGGTAGCATTTCCTGCCATTGTAATTGTGCATTATCAGACTGACAATCTGCTCGTCAGTATAGCGCACCATTTCCTTCCCCGTCACCGGCGAGTACGCCCTGGACGCCCGGGCATAAAGCAGACGCAGGAAGTCGAAAATCTCCGTGATGGTTCCCACCGTGGAACGCGGATTGTTTCCGGTGGTCTTCTGCTCAATCGCGATAATAGGGCTCAATCCATTGATTTCATCGACTTCCGGCTTTTCCAGAACGCCCATGAAATGCTTGGCGTAAGTGGACAACGTATCCATATAACGCCTCTGGCCTTCGGCATATATCGTGTCGAAAGCCAATGATGATTTACCGCTGCCGCTCAGGCCCGTAACCACCACGAATTCTCCCCGCGGGATATCCAGGCTTACGCCCTTGAGGTTATGGGCCTTCGCTCCCCTGATTTCAATATATCCGGTTTTCTTCATTATTTGCTCTCCTTCACTGATGAAGGAATTTTCTCTCTCTTATAAGTCGTCACCTCACCCGAACCGTTGTTCGCGGTGAGTTTCAATGTTTTAGAGGACAATGACACCGCATAGCTGCCCGCGCCCCAAGGCGTGCCGTCTGCGTAGAAACCATAGAGCTGGCCATCCACCATTTCCCAGTTTCCGGTATAATGGACATACTTTCCGTCCTGCAGCTTCTGATACAGGTCGAAGCCGCCGGTCTTGGAGAATGCCAGATAAACAGACACATCATACGGCTCCTGTGCCTTGGTAACTACACTTATATCAGACAGATGCCACTCCCCGCAAATATCCTTGTCTTCTTTCGCGCAGCCCGACATTACCACGGCCAGAGCTGCCGCCATCATAATTTTCCAAAGTTTCATGATTTCAACTCATTAAATTGACCTACAACCAGCCTCCGTTGGAAGCCTTCACACCTCTCGCAAGCACGGAAATTGTCCTGGAAATTTCCATGCCGCCCATCGTCGAATCGTTACCGACGTTCTGCCCGCCGGCCACAGCCTTGATGGTAAGTTTGACATTGCCAGATTTAACAGGCTTCAATGTCAGTTTTCCGTTCACAATCTTAGGAGCGGAAGTCAGGCCGAAAACAGCCAAATCGCCCGATGAAACTTCCACGCCGGTATATGTCAATGACTTATAAGCGTTTCCGAAATATTTCCCGAGGTCCAATGTCTGCTCGTCTCCCACCGTCATCACTTCGCAAGGGGTTCCTTCTAGATTCATCAGCAGTTTCCATGCATCAACGGCACCTGTTCCCATCTTGCCTTTATAGCCGCTGTAATTAACCGATTTAACCTCGCTTTTATCATTATAAAAGTATGTGCTTCCGGTGCAATATTTGTCAATCTCGTCCACGGAAGTGAGCAGCATTGACTTGAACTCATCTACGGTGCAGGTCTTTCCGAGTTTCTTCATATATGAAAGACCGAGCGCAGCCACGCCCGACACATGAGGGCAAGCCATCGAAGTTCCTTCCATATAATCGTAACCGGAACCGTCATAATAGTCGTTTTCCAATTCGAGCGGCATCGTGGAAAGGATGCTCGAACTCAATGTCACATATTTGAGATTCGACCTTGTGGTGCAGGCAGAGTAGGAATCTCCTCCCGGAGCAGCAATGTTACAGCCGGGGCCGTAGTTGGTATAAGAGGTCGGCCTGTTATCGCATCCGATGGCAGTCACGGAAATGAATTCCGTCATGCCTCCCGGATAACCTGACAGAGGATAAGCTTCATTGCCGGCAGCGAAAATCACCAGGCCTCCGTTTATAGGGTTATCCCTCTTCAACCCGGCAAAATATCTGTACGCAGCAACCTCGGCACTCGCATCGCTGTCGGACATATATTCCTTGTCGGACTTAACCTCGCCGCCATCTATTCCGAACGAGCACTGGAGAATGCAAGCGCCATGGTCAGCCGCATATTTAGCCGCAGCCGCAATCATCGAAGCGTCTCCACCGTTGTCTCCTGAAAAAATCTGGCAGGACATAATCCTCACGCCGTCACCTTTCCCGGTACCGCCGGCAACTCCGCAAACGCCTATGCCATTATTGTTTACAGCGGCAATAGTTCCCGCGACATGGGTTCCGTGACCAGAATCGTTCGCATCTGTCCACGTAATCCTGTCCGTGTCCGTAACGAAGTTGTAGCCATGTTTTCCGGTCTTCGGATCAGTCCACATATTGGCGGCAAGGTCAGGATGGCTGTAAGCCACTCCCTCATCCACGACAGCCACGATGACCGAAGGGTCACCTCCAGTAATCTTCCATGCATCCACGACATTGATATCTGCCCCTGCCACGGAATTCCACACCGGATTCCCATTGCCGGTATTATGATAACTCCATTGCTTCGAAAGCATCGGGTCATTGAACGCGGCATTTGAGTTCTGCACCGCTTTCGTCTGGATATTGGAGACATACGGGTGCGGCCTGCGCGTCACGACATTGCGCATGCAGGTATTGTACTGCACGCGCTCGATCTTTTTCTGCGAGGACAATGCCGTAGCCACCGTTTCCAGCGAAGTTCCTTTCTTCAAATCCAGCTTGTACCAGCGGTCAAGACCGAATTTCCGCTCATCCTCCTCATGTCCCGGATAGGACTCGAAAAGAGGTTTGCAGGCCAATGCTCCCGCCGCCTTGGCGATGGAGTCGACAGCTGCCGTACCGGCCACGCCATCTGCAACATATATCAGAATAGACTCGGCATCAGCGTTTTCCGGCGTATTTATCACCTTCGAAGCTGCCGGTTTCGGGCCTCCTTCATTTACAATGTTCTCCTTGGCACAGCTGCAAGTGAGCGCAGCCAACGCCACCATCAATATTATCTTTTTCGTTTTCATAAATTTATATGTTGTCACGTTTATAGCCATCCTCCATTGCCGCTGCGATGAGTCCTCACGATGATGGACACCGTCCTGCTGAACGCCATGCCTCCCATGGCCGAGTCATCGCCGACACGATTGCCGCCTCCCACGGCATTGATCTTTATTTTCATTGACCCGCACTTGGTGGGGTGCAGGTAGAGTTTCCCGCGATTTATGTATGGGGCTTCTTTCAGGCCCAGGCTCTGCATATCTTCCTCGGAATATTCCAGTTTTCCATAAGTCAGCTGCGATGATGACGCGCCGAACCATTCCGACAGGTCAATGCCCTGCGACTTGCCGCAAACCGCTTCCGAGCAAGGCGTGCCCTCGATATTCATCATGAAACGCCATGCGTCGACAGCGCCCGTGCCCATCTTCCCCTTATAGACTCCCGGCTGAGGTGCCACGACTGTCGTGCCCTCGCCATAGTCCTTGACAGCGCCCAAAAGGCCCGAGTCAATGTCATTTACAGATGAAAGCAGCAGGCTCTTGAACTCCTTGACAGTAAATTTCTTACCGAGCTTCGTCGCGTATGCCAGACCCAGAGCGGCGACACCGCTGACATGAGGACACGCCATGGAGGTGCCGTACATGTAGCCATAACCGGAGTCATATTTTTCGGTAGGCAGTGTGGAGAGCACCCATGACCTCGGCGAAACCGGCTTCAGATATGGTTCCCCGCCCGGAGCCGCGATATTGCAGCCCGCGCCATAGTTCGTGTAGTACGACGGCAGAAAGTCCGGGCCGAATGCCGTTACGCATATCACGTCGCTCAATGCGCCCGGATACGAAGCATAGGCCTTCGTCTTGTTTCCTGCCGCGAAAATCGCGATTCCGCCATCCAGAACATCATTGTTCCGTGTCGCCTCGAAATCCATAAGTGCTTCATATTCAATGGCATTGAGCCCCGAATTTCCTCTTTTGTAGGCGCCGTCGGAATAATATGCCGCGTTTTGGTAGCCGAACGAGCAGGATATTATGGATGCACCGTTGTCCGCGGCATAGCGTATGGCTTTCGCCACCACCGACGGCGTACCTCCGGCGCTGTTGTCCAATATCTGGCAGGACATTATCCTGACGCCGTCGCCTTTTCCGGTTCCTCCCGCGACACCACAGACTCCCCTGTCGTTATTGTTCACGGCTGCAATGGTTCCGGCGCAATGCGTCCCATGTCCCTGGTCCTTCTCCTTGTCCCATGTGAGAGGTCCGTTGGTAACAAAGTTAAAGCCATGGATATCATCCACATAGCCATTTCCGTCCGTATCTGCGCCGTCTTCTTTTTCGCCCGGATTGGTCCATATGTTGGCCGCAAGGTCCGGATGATTGTATTTCACGCCTTCGTCAATTACCGCGACAATGATGGTGTTGTCACCGCCCGTTATCTTCCGCCAGACATCGGCAACATTGATATCAGCCCCCGCGACTGCGGATTCCGCAACAGACTTGTCGCCGGTATTGCGGTAATGCCATTGTATTGCGAGCAGCGGGTCATCGAAAACATGCTGGGAAGATGCCGCTTTGGTCGCCACTTCTTCGCACGGACAGCATTCACAGTCAGAGACTTTCAGGAACGGGGCATCGTATTCTATGGTTTCGATGTTCTCCATTGCTGCAAGTTTCCTGGCAACATCTGAAGCGGAGTGGCCTTTTTCCGGTATTACATGATACCACCTTTCCAGCCCGTAAATGCTCTTCCTTCCGTTTTCAGGGAAGACGCTGCCGGCGATTTCCGCCCCGGCTCCGCGTACTGTCTCCGCGTCGATCTCGTCAGGCAAGTCTTTGAATTTCACCAGGATACCATCAACATTATCACAACAAAGCGGAGCATTGACTATCTTGGCCAATGTTCCGTCTTCATTATAGCCTGTCTCCGGAGTCCCGACCGTACATGAGACGGCGAGCGCTCCAAGAGCCAGCATATTGACATATCCCTTTTTAGCAGTCACTGCGCAATCAAAATTAAGCGCATTAAGTTACGACATCTCGCCGAAATGACAAAGCCGGGCTACGAATTTTTCAATGCAGAATCAGGAATCTGCACTTCTTTCATGAGTATTGATGACTGTCTGTTCTTTCAGAAACCGCTTTAGAAACGGAGTGAGAAAATAAGGGAACGTGAAGAACTTTCCATTCCAACCGATATTCTTGTAGCCCAACTTTATACCATAACTGATATCAGGATAGGACTTCCAATCAATCAAATTGTTAAGCGATTTCGTAGCAGCGTCGTCTGACTTGACTTCTACCGGAACAAGAGTGTCTCGATCTCTGACGAAAAAGTCCATCTCGACAGCAGGATTGTCGCGCTTATAAAAATACAACTGTTCGTATCCGGACTTTATCAGCATCTCGCCGACAACATTTTCATATATAGCACCTTTATAGGTCCCGAAGTTTTTATTCGCCCGTAAATCTTCCTGCGCTTCTTCGTCTAGCGAAGCTATCAAGAGCCCCGTATCGTGATAGTACAATTTATAATAATATGCGTCGTAATTCCCTTTCAGCGGAAGTTCCGCATTGCCAAGACAATATGCGACATTTATAACACCGGCTTCTTTCAACCATTCAACACAACCGATGTAATCACGACTTCTGGCGTTTCGTGCGACCTTGGATATTTGGAATTTCTTGTTCTCTTTCGCTAAAAATGTAGAAATATGCTTATACACGGCCAATATTTTGGCTTTTTCCGCATTCTTCGCATATTTCGTGATATCCTCCTCATAATCCCGAAGAAGTTGTCGCTGTAACCCAAGAGTCCCGCTGAAATTTCCGCTTGCTATATATTTTTTCACGACTTCAGGCATTCCTCCTATGGTCATATAGTCTCTGAACACGCCCATCATCGTCTCTAACTCCAACTGGGTAAACGGCTTGATAGAAATCATATTGACATAAAGGCTCTCAATCTGTTCCGCCGAATATCCTTTCGCCCATAAGAACTCCTCTAAATCCATGGAGTGCATATCGTAGTCATCCTTATATCCGACAGCATTAGACTCTATCTCCTCATAGTATATACCCATAAGCGAGCCGGAACAGATAACATCATATCTTCTATCCAGGCAGAAAGACTTGAGCGACGTGGCGCAATCCGGACATTTTTGAAGTTCATCGAAAAAAAACAGTGTCTTGCCCGGAATGAATTTCCAAGAAGGCTCCAGAAGCGATATGTTTTTAACTATGGTTTCGACTTCATAGCCATCATCGAAGATTGCGCGGAACTTCTTCTGCAGCACGAAGTTGATTTCAATGACAGACTCATAGTTAGCTTCTCCAAAAGCACGTATAGACCGGGTTTTACCGATCTGCCGAGCACCCTTAACTATCAAAGGTTTCCTTTCCGGATCAGCTTTCCAAGCCTTCAAAAAGCTATCTATCTTTCTTTTAAGCAGTTCCATGACTAATTTCACATTTTCCGACGGAAATATAAGCATTTTTTCACATTTTCCGATGGAAACATGAGCCATTTTTCACATTTTCAGAAAACGAAGCTACGAATTTTTCTTGACTTCTTCAGGAATCGTGCATTTACGATAAGTATAGGAGTCTTTCCCGTCAGGAGATGATACCATCACCAGCGTATCTCCGTCACGGGACACCTTATATGGACAGCCCCAATTCTTGCCGTCCGAGTAGGTTCCGTTCAGAAGGCCGTTCGAACAAGACCATGTGCCGGAGAACTTTCTGAAGCGTCCTTCGCCCAGCTTCTGATACATCGCAAACGTCCCTTTCGCGTCGAAATTTATATAGACAAACACCGTTTCCGAGCCTACTACAGCACTCTTGGTGGCAAATTCGACATCCACCAGTTCCCATTCGCCTTCCACGCTCGCCGCCTTGTCCTCCTTACTGCCGCACGCCACCGCGAAAGCCGCAGCCACCGCCACGGCAACCGTCATTGCCAATTTTTTGATCATAACCAGCCTCCATTTCCACTTTTATGAGATCTTACAATTATCGAACACGTGCGGCTGAACGCCATACCTCCGATGGACGTTTCTCCGCCAAGCGTTTCACCTCCGCCAATCGCATTGATTTTAACCTTGATGGAACCACACTTGGTCGGATGGACATAAAGTCTTCCGAACTCAATATACGGCTTCTCCTCCAATCCGACGGCCCGAGCATCATCTTCAGAATATTCGACATCAATATATTTCAAATTTATCGAGGACGTCCCGAAAAGACTAGAAAGGTCAAGCCATTGATTTCGTCTGGTTTCTGCAGTAAGACATGGCGTTCCCTCGATGTTCATCATAAGTTTCCATGCGTCGACAGCTCCGGTTCCCATCTGTTTCCTATATGCTCCCATGCTGCCGGGTCCCTCTCCAGGGTCGCTCACATAGTCCTTGGTCGCATATGAAAGGCGGGACTCGAAATCATTGGTAGAAGCGAGCAACAAGTTCTTGAACTCACTGACAGTAAATGTCTTGCCAAGCTTTTTCGCATACGAAAGTCCTAATGCCACTATTCCGCTGACATGAGGGCAAGCCATAGAAGTCCCCTGCATATAACCATAATCGGCAGAACCCTTGCTTGTTTCTGAGACCAATGTCGAAAGTACTTCGGACTTGCGTGAAGTCCAAGGAGCGAGCAATGCCTCTCCTCCTGGAGCGGTAATATTGCAGCCAGGCCCATAATTGGTATAATACGCCGGCAGATAGTCCGGTCCGAATGCAGACACGCTGATTACATCACTGAGCGCCCCCGGGTATGCACAGTACGGCTTGGCATCATTTCCTGCCGCGAATATTGCGATGCCGCCATCCAGGACGTCATTGTTCTTGGTGGCCTCGAAATAATGGATTGCATCGCTTTCCAACGAGCCATTGTAGTTTATATAGTCCGTATCGGAGAAGAAATCTCCTGCATTATATCCGAAAGAGCATGATATTATCGACGCTCCATTATCTGCCGCATAAGTTATAGCCTCGGCTATGGTTCTCGAATCTCCGCCCAACTTACCGTCATAAATCTGGCAGGACATTATCCGCACGCCATCGCCCTTTCCTGTTCCTCCGGCGATGCCACAGACACCCTGCCCGTTATTATTCACTGCGGCAATCGTTCCTGCACAATGAGTCCCGTGCCCAGAATTGCCCTCGGCGGTCCATGCGACAGGCCCTTTGGATATGAAATTATATCCATGGATATCATCCACATAACCATTTCCATCCGTATCCGTGCCATCTGCCGATTCTTCAGGATTCGTCCACATATTTGCGGCAAGATCAGGGTGGGTATATTTGACGCCTTCATCAACGACAGCCACGACGATGGAATTGTCTCCAGCCGTCAATGTCCTCCAGACATCTTTCACATTGATATCCGCTCCTTTATATGCCGACCTGGCAACAGATTGGTCACCATTGTTCACATAATGCCATTGGTCTCCGAGAGAAGGGTCATTGAAAATTTTGTCGGATGCCGCGGCCAATGAGATGCTATTTGAAGGATAATATGGATGCGAGACCTCATCAGAGGCCTTTCTATACATCTGACTATATTCAATAGTCCCGACGGCGGAAAGCACTGCGCACTCGCGGACTATCTTTTCCAGGGATTCGGCATTGTCCAATTTCACAGAATACCATCTGTCCAGACCGAACTTGGCTCTCAATGTTTCTTTCCCCGGCATCGGCAAAAATACCGGCTCCACGGAAACAGCCCCCATAGCGCATATGCTGTCAAGCAATTCCACGCCCGGCACCTTGTCAAACTTGAGAAGGAATTCATCATCATCAGTTTGACGGGATTTCGTATTTACGACCTTTCTGGACAATGCAAGGGAAGCTTCCCTCACCGCATCCGTACCGGTATCCAATTCCGCTGTGCACGACACGGCAAGAGCAGCGGCAATCATCAAATATTTATATTTCATATTGAAGTCAATACGACAAAACCCGCAGCCGAGCATTCATCGGCCACAGGTTCTGTCTTTCAGCATTTTATCTATTTTTACATAGCATTATTTCACCAGTTCGGCAGACTTTTTTGCAAATTCAATCTTCTTGACAACAGAATTGGCAGGGATTTCCCTTGCTACGAAGTTTGCTGTCACGTTTTCCCTTTCAGCACAGAGGCCCGCAGACTTGAATGCCTGAGGCTTACCGTCTTCATCCAAAAAGACTAGCGAATAGGTATACGTTCCCGTTCCTTTCTTTACTCTAGCTAGTCCTTCAGTCGTGATTTCCGAGGTAACGACTTTAGACCGATAACCATTTGAAGCCCAAACGATAAGAGTATAATCAGTAACAGGTGCCAATTCTGTGAAAAGGTCAGTCCATCCTGTCGTATTTACAAGATTCAGGATACTGTCACTGACAGACTTCGGCTCGCGAGCAAGACTATCCAACTTCGTAGGATCCAACTTGGCTGTAGGGATAAGGCTTGCCTTGACTTCCGTCAAATTCTTACCATAGACATAGAACAATGCAGAGTTAACCTTAGTATATCCTTCCGGCTCATACCTTGATGTGAGTTCAAGTCCGGCCGATACAGTAACAGGATACTTTTCTTCGTCTCCTTTGGCGACATAGTTGAATGTGCTTATAGCACTTTTCTGGAACTCGTTCTTGTCGTCAAGCGACACAGCCACCAACGAATAGACGCCGGACTTATCAAGTGTCAACGAAACGGCTCCTGTCTCAAGCACAACCTTGGATTCCTCATCTCCCTTGACGATGGCATTTGCATGCCTTTCAGCGGCAGCCTTGCTGAGTTCTCCCTCGTAAACTGCATACTTGGCAGTGGCGACATCCGCACCAAGAGCAAACTCAACCGGAATTTCACCGTCAACGGTCTCGCCTACCGAGACATTTATAGTATAATCTGTAAGAACCGCACCAGGGAACACAATTGTAATAATACCATCTTCCTGTGATCTGTCAATAGCTCCAACACCATTAATATAATAATTTGGAGCGAGCTGGATTCCGGCCGGAGTAACTCCATCATCTTGATAAGAAATCACCTTGTTATAGTACCACAAATTCACAGGATCACTAAAGTTGAACGGATGAACGAACCAAATATTCGGCGCTCCCGTGTCATAAGGTATACCGGTATCGAAAATGTCGAACAGCACAAGGTCATCCTTATCCACTTTGAACTCTGCCTTTGTCGATTTCAAAACCTCGCCTGATTTAAGGAGGCGCAAAGACAAATATTCATCACTCTTCGGGCTATACAAAGCATATTCCTCACCCTCTTTCTCCGGATCAGGATACCTCATATAAATTCTATATTTCGTCTTGTCCAGATCATTCTGATGTATGATCACATTCTCAGGAGCATCGAAATTAAAGACCCCATGTTCCACCCAAGTTCCAACACCAAGGTTATTCCACTTTTCACGGAGAACCTTTACGTCGATGGATATAGGATTACTGTTATACTTGGACGCATATGCAGGATCTTCGATAGTCAAAGATGCAAGATAAGTATTACCGATACCTATTCCGTCGAAAGTAACGTCAATGGTGGTTTCAGCCTGTCCATCCTTGAACGTAATAGGAGCAAACTTGAAAAGCTTGCTTGTATCAGCCACGGTCACCGGCACCGTTATCTCACCTTCAGAATTCTTACGCATTACGGTGATTTTCGTGGAAGTCGGATCCGCAGGGTCCAAGACCAGTTTTACCGCTTTGTCCTGCGCAGGGAAATATACCCCATAGCATCCGTCCAAATCTTTTTCACCCGGTTCGACCTTCTCCTCCTGACATGCAGCCAGGACAAGAGTCAAAGATGAAAGAAAAAGTATGTTTCTAAATAACTTGTTCATAATGTCAGAATTTTAATATTAATCCGTAACGCCATCTCTAAGTTCAGGATTCTGGTCCTGTACAGGAAGAGAGCCTTCATTGTTGTCCACAACCGCAAAGTTCGTATTGAGTTCACTGGTCGTAAACCTGAGAAGAAGCCACCCGTCGTCAGCTTTCATATTGAACCTGAACTTCGCAGGCATATTGGTGCTTTCGGCATTATCATGGAATCTTACGAGAGGTTTATTGAGACGTCTCGCATCTGAGCAGGCGAAGCCTTCTCCCCAGAGTTCCACACGGCGCTGGAACCAAACCTCATCCTCGAATTTGCGGCCAGTCGCATTTACATTATAGTCCGGGTCCCTGTATGTCTTCACAAAGTCGCTGAGCACCTTCTTACCCTCTTCCTGCTGTCCGCTTCTGTAGAGTGCTTCCGCACGGATCAGCAACATCTCCTCGACACGCATAAACGGCCAATCCTCTTCATTAGTAGTTCCGCCGACAGTGTACATGCCGAATTTCACATTGGTATATGGCAGGAACGCAAGTTTGGTATTAGTGATTTCCAAATTCGCCAAGTCTTTTCCGGATTTGCCATCCCAAGAAATCTTGTCCAAAAGAGGAGAATAGAGGTCCTCATCTACCCACCAATTTTTACGCACGTCGGTGGCAGGGATCTTATTATAAAGCAACGTATTGCACCGCGCATAATTCTGAGTGGCCGCCGCATAAGAGTCTCCCGACAAAGAACGGAGCCAAGCGCTGGAAGTCGCGGCAGTAAACCTTTGTGCCTGATCTACCGTCATATCATATCCCCAAATCCAGTTATGCTCCGCAATTTTGTAAAAAGACGGAACAGAAACCTCCTCGATGGTAGCCGGAGTATATCCTACAGCTGCCTTTTCTGCATCAGATGCAGCTTCAGCCCACATTCCCATATCCAGATATGCTCTTGCACGAAGGCCATAGGCAACCTGCTGGTCAATCTTCGATTTGTCCGGTCTCTTATATCCATCGAGCTTTTCAATTGCGTATGTAAGATCATCCACAATAAGTTTATATACCTCTTCCACGGTTGCTCTCGGATTGTTTGCAAAATCCGTAGTCGCTTCAGTTACAATCGGAACGCAAGGCTTATCTTTTGCTATCTGATAATTGAACTGATAATACGGAGCGAGATTCAAATACGTGAATGCTCTCACGGCTTTGGCCTGTGCGATATTGTAGTAAACTTCTTTCGGGGTATTCTCAGTTACAGCATACGAAGAAATGACGGTATTGGCAAGAGCAATTTCATTATATGCAGCAGAATATCTGATGAACGGATTGGCATAGTCCGCATTTCGGGAAGTGTAGTTCCCACAAACGCTGAACCAGTTATAACCGGTATCAGGAAGCACCAGGTCTGCTCCCTCGGCATCATTGGAAAACGCCATCATGATGAATCCAAAATCATCAGGACGCTCACTCTTCCACAAGTCCAAACTAAGTGGCTGTCCAAGCTTCACATACATTCCGGAGAAAGAAGCTTCTGCTCTTTCCGGAAGGATGGTGTTGATTTCCTTCACCTGTTCAGACAAGAGGGTCCCGCCCTGCGGCTGCAGGTTGTCAATATCCGAGCAGGAAGCCAATGTCAATGCTGCGGCCGTAAATATTGTATATCTTAAGATTTTCATATTACTTCTCCTTTTTTTAGAATGTAAGTGTAATACCTCCGGTGATATTCCTCATTGCAGAGTATGAACCGCTGTTAAGACCCGATCCCGAAGTGAAACTGCCAAGCCCCATAGAGTAGCGTGGGTCGACACCCTTACGGGCCGCAAACACCGCAAGATTGTCACCGGTAACATAAATACGGAGACTTTCAATCTTGATGGCATTTGTCCATTTCTTAGGGAATGTGTATCCGAGAGTAACATTATTTATGCTCAGATAATTTGAGCTGATAAGATACTTGTCGATAGCGGATTGACCTTCAGCTGTGCTGCCGTCAAGACGAGGAATGTCAGTGTCGGTGTTTTCAGGTGTCCATGCTTTCAGAGCATCTTTGTGCCATGCCATGCCGGCACCTGAAGATGTATGCATGAGTGCCTGATATGTACCGTCATAGTACCTTCCTCCCAACTGATAAGACAGTTGCACAGAGAAATCAAAGCCAAAAGCATTCAATGAAGTACCGATTCCGCCGTAGAGTTTAGGAAGAACGGTGCCGCACTCCAGCTGAGTTGCCTTATCGAAATCTGTAGTAGTCTGCATTGTCTCATTTCCATCTTTGTCAGTAACGGTCTGGTAATACATTGACTTACCCGTTTCCTTATCGATACCGGCAAATTTGTACATATATGCGTCATACAGAGAACCACCGATTTTATAGATAAAGTTACTTCCTTTGATGCCTTCCTCTGAAACGCTGTCATCCAAAGAAAGAATCTTGTTCTTATAGTGGCTGAAGTTGGCATTCCATGTCCAGGACACGTTCTTGGTATTGATAATCTTGCCGTCGAGAGATATTTCCGCACCATAGTTTCTGATAGAACCTACGTTGACCGGATAAGAACCTGTAGGGTTACCCGCAGAAAGCGGCACGTCCTTGTTATAAAGGAGATCCGAGGTCTTGCGGTTGAAGTATTCTATGGTACCGTTCAAATAGCCATTGAAAAGTTCGAAATCAAAACCTATGTTAAAGGAGTGTGAAGACTCCCAAGTAAGTTCTTCATTACCCTTGTACGAGAGGGACAATGAGTACTCTTTGGTTTCTTCATTATAAGAGTGTTTGTACTGGTCCGAATAAGGGAAATATGAACCAAGGTCGTCATTTCCTTGAATACCGTAACTAGCCTTGAATTTCAGCATGTTGACCCATGACGCATCACTCATGAAAGATTCCTTGGAGATAAGCCATGCAGCACCTACGCTACCGAAATTGCCCCAACGGTGTCCCGGAGCGAAACGGGAAGAAGCGTCACGTCTGTAAGACGCACTGAGGAAATAACGTCCGTCATAATCGTACTGCGCACGTGACAGGACACCTTCAGTCATATAATCAGAAGTCGAAGAATTCACTATACGATTTTTGGTACCGTCAGCATTGTCCAACTCACCGATGAGCGGGCTGAAGAGATGGTCATTTGAACCAGAGAAAGATTGAGATTTGAGTTTGTACATTTCAAATCCGGCAAGAATATTGAAATTATGCCTGCTTCCTCCGAAATCCGTCTTATATTCAGCAAGATACTGAGTATTGACAGTGAACAATCTGACATTTTTCACATATACCGCACCGTCAACAGATCTTGAAGAGCCAAATGGACTGTAAAGAGTATTCGCTCTGGTATTATCGCTCATGAAACCGATATTTGCAGTCAGCGAGAGACCTTTCACAGGGGTTATAACGCCACCGATCTTACCGGTCAGCACATCATTGTAGATTTTTCTCTTGTCCACCTCGTTGTCACGTACTGCATTTCCGACGAATGCAGGACGATTGAAATTGGTCTGATTCGCATCATATACGGTGCGGCCATCCTGTTTCATAATCTCGTGAGTTTCAGCATCACGGACATAGAGAGGATAAATAGGAGCCATCATGTTCACGATATAGAACACGTTGCCGGAAGAACCAAAGGTTGATGAGTAACCGGCGACCTGAGAGTCTGAGTGGGTAAAACTAAGATTGGTCGTGAACTTCAGCCATTTCTTAGCCTGATAGTCAGTATTGACACGCGCAGTGTAGCGCTTGAACCCTGAATTGCTTACGATACCACCATCATTCAAGTAACCTATACTTCCGAAATACGAGAAGCGGTCTTTCGAACCTGATACGGAAAGGTTGTATTCCTGACGGAAAGAGTTGTGATATACTTCGTCATACCAATCGTCCGGTGTATACCAATATTTGCCGTCAGAATATCCCAATGTCGCATTAGGGTTCAACTTGAAGTTGGTACCGATAAGCTTTTCTCCATCCGGAACAGTGTACACAAGATAACCGAGTCCACCATTGCCCTTGTCAAGAAGATACTTGTCAGCATATGCATAGGCCTCCGCCGTGGTCTTGCCTGCATAAATCTGAGAATTGTACATCATCCGGTAATGTGTCTCATAATACTGACCAGGGTCACTGATGACGTCATACTGAGGTATGAGACGAGAGTTCGATCCGAATCTTGCATCGAATTTAATGACCGCGTCACCGGCTTTGGCTTTCTTGGTGGTGATGAGAACGACACCATTCGCACCACGGGCTCCATAAATAGCACTCGCAGCAGCATCCTTGAGGACTGACATTGACTCGACATCATTAGGGTTAATGCCTGAAATAGAGCCGTCATACGGCATTCCGTCCACAATATACAGTGGTTTACTGCTGGCGCTCATGGAACCGATACCACGAATTCTGATGTCGCCTCCATTGGAGGTAGGGTCTCCGGAAGATGAAATGACTTGCACGCCAGGAGTCGTTCCGGCCAATGCTGTCGTCACATTGGTAGCTACACGATTTTCAATGGTTTCGGATTTGACCATGGCGGCAGAGCCGGTGAAAGAGCTCTTGGTAGCAGTACCATAGGCTACGATTATCGTTTCATCCAGAAGTTCCTTATCGGATTCCAGTCTGGCATTTAATTCAGCCTTGTCACCGACTGTAATTTCTACTGTATTATATCCGATAGAGGAAAACACGAGGATTTCACCTTTATTGGCAGAAATGGAGTACGATCCATCAGCATCAGTGCTGACACCATTCATTGTACCTTTTACTATGACAGACGCGAATGGGATTCCTTCTCCAGTGCCTGCATCCGTAACAACACCCGACACTTTAAGGCTCTGGGCATTCATTGCCACAGAAAGTCCAAGCATCAAGGCTGCCGTGAAAAGAAGACAAATCTTTCTCATAAGCATTATTGATTAGTTTAACATATTGTTTCCACATTCATGTACATCCGCAGCGCATTGTGCACGTATACGCTGACGTTTTGCGAATGCGATTTCTGCTAAGATAAAAAATACATTTTTAAAATGCAACATAGTGTAAGAAACTGTTTAAAATTTATTAGAAAAATTTGCTATACCATAGCATAAATAAT
>OFMT01001165.1_pt1 | contig 20000 bp, 21 predicted proteins | sample 1541891 | NCBI WGS metagenome assembly OFMT01 (sample SAMN04209230, study PRJEB22552) | human gut metagenome | biome: gut; material: feces | host: Homo sapiens | place: USA: Oklahoma | reverse complement strand
CCGCCGCTGCCGATAACGGTATCGGGTCCGTTTTCCATCGCCGACACCTCCCCCTCCAGCGCCGCAGCGGCCAGATACGGCGCAGCGTTCTGTCTCTCACCGCAGAGGACGTTATTGCAAACGGTATCGGCGCTGAGCTGCGGGCTTGGTGCCAGAGCCGCTACGACTGGGTCTTCCCCGTGAGGAGCTGGCCTTCTCCCCCGGCGTTATCCCGGCTCTGTATCAGATCGTGGAGGATCTGGTGAAGCCCGACCATGGCAAGGTGCTGACCATGACCCCGGCCTACGGTTTCTTCCTCCACGCCTGCGAGTATAATGGCGTGGAGTTAGTGACGTCTCCCCTGAGGAAGGTGGAGGGACGGTTTGAAATGGGCTGGGAGGACTTCCGGCGGAAGGTCACCGACCCCGACGTCCGGGTGCTGATGCTCTGCAACCCCCATAACCCCAACGGCCGCATCTGGACGGAGGAGGAGCTGCGCCGCATGGCGGAGATCATCGGGCAAAACCGGCTCCGGGTGGTGTCCGACGAGATCCACTGTGACCTGAACCCCACCGGCCTGCGCCGCATCCCCATGGGGAAGGTAATGCAGGACTATGAGCGGCTCATCACCTGCATCTCCACCAGTAAGACCTTCAATCTGGCGGGACTGCTGCTGCACTCCAACATCATCATCCGCAGCGCTCAGGAGCGGGCTCGCTTTCAGGCACGGGACAAGAACATCGGCGCCGTCTGGTGGACGGAGTCCAGCAGCACATACTCGTCCTTGCTATGGTAGTTTCGCCCGTCGGCACCGAAGATCACCGCCGGAGCCTTCAGCCGGGTGACAAGGTAGCAGAAGTCCCCGATGCTGCCGAAGTAGGAGATGCCGGGCTCCCGCCCGGTGACGTTCTGTACGGCGGTCATAAACTCCCGTACCATCGGCTCCTTCCGGTCCATGGGCAACGCCTCTCTGCAAGGCAGCGCCAGTCAAGACCATCCATCTGACGGCTCTGGGGACCGGGGTCGCTCAGAGCATCTGCGAATAAAATCAAATGCTCCGGGATTTTCTCATCCGGCTGGGCGTCAGCGAGGCCACTGCTGCCAAGGATGCCCGCAAAATGGAGCACACTGTCGGCGCGGCAGACAGAGCATCTGGTGCACTTCCTCTGCTTCGTCAAGACCCTCCGCAAGGAGCCGGAGACGACGGAGTCCTGAGCCGCTTCTTGCAAAGTGTAAGGCTTCGGGTATATTTTCTTCTTCCTTTTGTTCCGTTTCTCTGTTATACTGGAGCCATACCAAGAAACACACGGCGGAGGTTCTTCCCTTCTCTGCCGGAAAATCGTAAGGAGGATACCACCATGCGTTATGAGATCAAAGGCACTCCCTTCCCCGTGGTGATCTGTCAGCTGGAAGACGGCGAGCAGATGGTCACGGAGCGTGGCTCCATGGTCTGGATGAGCCCTAATATGGAGATGCAGACCCATGGCGGTGGACTGGGGCGGATGTTCTCTAAAATATTCTCCGGCGAGAGTATGTTCCAGAACATCTACACCGCTCACGGCGCCGGGATGATCGCCTTCGGCTCCAGCTTCCCCGGCCAGATCAAGGAGATCGCCATCACTCCCGGCCACGATATGATCCTCCAGAAGAGTGCCTTTCTGGCCGCCGTGCCGGGAGTAGAGCTGTCCATCCACTTCAACCAGCGGCTGGGCGCGGGCCTCTTCGGCGGCGAGGGCTTCATCATGCAGCGCCTCAGCGGCAGCGGCATGGCCTTTGCCGAGATCGACGGCACGCTGGTGGAGTACGACCTCCAGCCGGGTCAGCAGATCGTGGTGGACACCGGCAACGTGGCGGGCTTCACCGCCGGGGTGCAGATGGAGATCCGTCAGGTTCCCGGCATGAAGAACAAGCTGTTGGGCGGCGAGGGCCTTTTCAACACCGTCCTCACCGGTCCCGGACGTATCTGGCTGCAGACCATGCCCATCTCCGGCGTGGCCGCCGCCCTGCTGCCCTATATCCCCACCGGCAACAATTAAGCTGTCTGTCAGGCCCGCAGAGTCCTTCTTTGCGGGCTTGGCAATTTTTTTATTTTTCACGCAATAAAACCGCATCTCCACGCATTACAGGGATGACAGGAGATAAAAGCCTATGACTGCATGGCCCGCCACAACCGAATATGCCGGCAGCAGTGCTCATCTGACGGAGCTGCTGGCCGCCATCGCCGCCGGGCAGCAGGATGCGCTGGCGCAGCTCTACCATCTCACCCGAACGGCGGTGTATGGTCTGTCGCTGTCGTACCTGAAAAACACCCACGACGCACAGGATATCACGCAGGATGTATTCGTTCATGTGTGGGATCACGCCCCGCAGTATCGCCCCACCGGCTCTCCCATGGGCTGGCTGCTGACGGTCTGCCGGAATCTGTGCCTGATGCGCCTGCGGCACACGGAGCGCCACGCCGTTCTCAGCGAGGCAGAATGGGACGCCATTCCCCAGCAGGAGACCGGTCTGACCACAGAGGAGCGAACGCTGCTGCAGCACGTTCTGTCCCGTCTGGGGGAGGAGGAGCGGCGCATCGTACTGCTCCATGCCGTCACCGGGCTAAAGCACCGGGAGATCGCCGCTCTGCTGGAGCTGCCCCTCCCCACCGTCCTGTCGAAGTATCACCGAGCAATCCGAAAAATGCGTGCTGATCTGGAAGGAGATAACGCCCATGACAAATGAAAAGCTGGAACAGTGCCTTGCACAAGCGCTGGAAAAAACAGCCCCCCATGACGTGGACGGCGTTCTCTCCCGCTGTGAGAAGCGGAAAGGAACGGAAATCCCCATGAAAACAAAACCTCACTCCCTGAAAAAATGGATGGCGATGGCGGCCTGTCTGGCCCTTCTGCTGCTGTGCGGCGGCGGACTGTTTCTGCGGCAGGCCAATGCTGTGGCCTCCGTGGTCTCCATCGACGTCAACCCCAGCATCGAGCTGCGGGTCAACCAAAATGAAAAGGTTCTGGCCTGCGTGCCTATGAACGACGACGCCCATGCCATTCTGGCGGATATGGGCGACGGCGAGGATCTGAAGGGGGCCAAGCTGGATGTGGCAGTAAACGCCATCGTCGGCAGTCTGGTCCGCAACGGCTATCTGGAGAGCATCTCCTCCGCCATCATGATCTCTGTAGAGGATCGGGATCAGAGCCGGGCTCACCGACTGCAGCAGGACCTCTCCGCCGCCGTGGACGGCATCCTGCGGGACAGCGCCTCTCAGGCCTCCGTATTGACCCAGACGGTCACGCAGGACACGTCTCTGGAGAAGCAGGCCAAGGACCACCACATCTCCACCGGCAAGGCGGCGCTGGTGAACCGTATCCTCGCCCTGAACGACAGTCTGTCCTTTGAGGAACTGTCCAGGCTCTCCATCGGTGAGCTGAAGGATCTGGCCGAGACCGGCGCTCCTGCCATGCCCATCGGCATGGAGCGAGCACTGGAGATCGCCCTGCTCACCTGCGGGCAGTCCGCCGACCAGCTGACCAAGCAGGAGGTAGACGCTGAGCTGGACGAGGTTCCCGCCCACTACGAGGTGGAGCTGGAGGACCGCAGCGGTACGGAGTACGAGTATCGCATCGATGCCTATACCGGCGCTGTGCTCACCTCCTATGTGGAGCCGGACGGTCACGACGATGTGGATGACCACGATGACCATGATGATGACTACGACGATGACGACGATGATGCCCAGCACACCGGCAGTGCCCAGCCCACCGGGCAGATCGGCCACGCCGCAGCCAAGGCCGCTGCCCTGACCCACGCCGGTGTGTCAGAGAGTCAGGCCTACGACATGGATGTGGAGCTGGATGACGAGGATGGCCGCTGGGTATACGAGGTGGAATTCAAGGCGGATGACATGGAGTACGAATATGTCATCGATGCCTATACCGGCGCTGTACTGGAATACGATATGGAGCAGGACGATTGACCCCCTATAACAAAGGAGGCAGGCACAAAAGTGCCTGCCTCCTTGTCGTTATTCCGTTTCCGGCGGCGCTCCGGGGTCTCCCTCCGGCAGCGATGCCTCCTCGTCCTCCGACAGGGTGGGGATAAATGCCTGCGCCAGCTTTCCCTTGCCCCGGTGCTTGATGTAGAAGTAGCCGATGACGCTGAAGGTCACGGCACCGATGAAGTTGACGAACAGATCCTCCATGGTATCGTACAGCCCGATATCCAGATACCCGTCAAAGCCCAGATCCGTTCCGTTGACGGCCACCGAGTGGATGCCGTCGATGGTGATGGGGGTGTTGCTGTTGGTGGGGTCCAGCATCACGGAGGTAATGCTCTGCACCACGGTGTCCTTCTGCATATCCAGATGGAACACCCGGTCCATGCCGAACTCGAAAAACTCCCACAGCACCCCCACGGTCATGGAGAAGCAGAAGGCCGCCAGCGCCACATATACCGGCGACAGCTGGAACTTGATGCGGCTGTTGCGGTTCAGGATGTCGATAAGGGCAAAGCCCGTGGCGGCGCAGAGGAAGCCCGTGGTGGTGTGGAGCATGGAGTCCCAGTTGGGGTAGGTGATGAAGTAACACTCCAGTTCCCCCAGTATCTCCGCTGCGAAAATAAACAGCAGGATAATGATCTCCAGCACCGACGGCAGTTGGATACCGAAGTTCTGCTGAATGAAAAACGGCAGGATGAACAGCGCCAGCACCAGCAGACAGATGAAGGCGCTTTCATATTCGCCCCGGATGATTGACATGACCAGCTCCGCCAGCACGATCAACCGCAGGGCCAAATATACGGCGAACACCGCCGGCTGCTTGTGAATGGCCTCCTTCAGCCGCCGGGCCGTATCTCTGGGTTTGGGCGTTTTTTTCATAAAGGCTCCTTCCCGGCACAGCACTGCGCCGCTGTGGTTTTTTCTGCATGGTATCATATCCCCGGTCAAAACGCAACGAAAAATGTGACAAAAATCGTGGCGGCCCGTCTTGACAAGCGGCCCGCTGTGTGGTAATCTAATAAAAATTTGCCATGCGGAGGTGATCACCGTGACCGTCGTTTTTCAGGATGCCCAGATATTCCGCCGAGGTGTTCTCACCCGTGGGGATGCTGTTTTCTCTTTTGAGATCCGACACGGCACCAGTGTTTCTCCCGTTCATATTCCCGCTTCTTCTTTTGTGATATGTCCCGGTTTCGTTGATGTACACGTGCATCTTCGTGAACCGGGCTTTTCTTATAAGGAGACCATGTCCAGCGGCACCCAAGCCGCCGCCCACGGCGGATATACCACGGTGTGTGCCATGCCAAATCTGGACCCGGTGCCGGACAGCCTGCCCCATCTGGAGCAGCAGCTGGCTCTGATCCGCCGGGATGCCGCCATCCGGGTGCTGCCCTATGGCTCCATCACCCGTGGCCAGCTGGGGGAGGAGCTGTCGGACATGGCGGCCATGGCCCCCTATGTGGCGGCCTTCTCCGACGACGGGCGAGGTGTACAGAGCGAGGCGCAGATGCGCCTTGCCATGGAAACCGCCAAGGGGCTTCATAAACTCATCGTGGCCCACTGCGAGGACAACTCCCTCCTCCACGGGGGCTATATCCACGACGGGGCTTACGCCCGCACCCACGGCCACCGGGGCATCTGCTCCGAAAGCGAGTGGGGGCAGATCCGGCGGGATCTGGAGCTGGTGCTCCAGACCGGCTGCGGCTACCACGTCTGCCACATCTCCACCAAGGAGAGCGTGGCCCTGATCCGCCGGGCCAAGGCGGAGGGGCTGGACGTCACCTGTGAGACGGCCCCCCACTATCTGCTGATGGACGAAACCATGCTGCAGGAGGACGGCCGCTTCAAGATGAATCCCCCTCTCCGCAGTCCCGCCGACCGGGAGGCCCTGCTGGAGGGGCTGGCCGACGGCACCATCGACATGATCGCCACCGATCACGCCCCCCACAGCGCCGAGGAGAAGTCCCGCGGGCTGGAGAAGAGCGCCATGGGCATCGTGGGACTGGAGACCGCCTTCCCCCTGCTGTATACCTATCTGGTAAAGCCGGGCCTGCTCGCCTTCTCCCGTCTGATGGAGCTGCTCCACGATGCTCCCTGCCGCCGCTTCGGCCTCCCGCAGGGGGAGATGGATGGCCCCCACGCCGATTTCACGGTCTTTGACCTGTCGGCTTCGTATCCCATCGACCCGGCGGACTTCCTCTCTCAGGGGAAGGCCACCCCCTTCACCGGCTGGCCGGTACAGGCCCGCTGCCTGCTGACGGTCTGCAACGGCCGCCCCGTCTGGCAGGACGGTGATCTCTTTTCCAAGGAGGACCGCACATGAAGCAGGTCACATGGACCATTACCGAAAATATACCGCTGACGCCGGACACCTACCGGCTGCGCCTTGCCGGCGACACGGAGGCCATCACGGCCCCCGGTCAGTTCGTAAACCTGAAGCTCTCCGGCTTCTACCTGCGCCGCCCCATCTCCGTCTGCGACTGGGAGCCCGGTGCCGCCACCCTTATCTATAAGGTGCTGGGCCATGGCACGGCGGCCATGACCCATCTCCCCGCCGGAACGGAGCTGGATGTGCTGACAGGGCTGGGCAACGGCTACGACACATCTCTCGCCGGGGAGCGCCCCCTGCTGGTGGGCGGCGGCGTCGGCATCCCGCCCCTGTACGGACTGGCCCGCCGCCTGACGGCGGAGCATCGTCAGGTCACGGCGGTGCTGGGCTACAACCGGGCGTCAGATATTTTTCTGGCGGAGGAGCTGCATGCGCTGGGCGTCACCGTCCGCCTCCTCACCGCCGACGGCAGCGCCGGGACCTGCGGCCTTGTCACCGACGGCATGGAGGGCGTGAATTACACCCACCTCTACACCTGCGGGCCGGAGGCCATGCTCCACGCCGTGTGGCAGCGCTGCCGCACCGATGGGCAGTTCAGCTTTGAAGAGCGCATGGGCTGCGGCTTCGGGGCCTGCATGGGCTGCACCTGCCGCACCAAGTACGGCCACAAGCGCATCTGCAAGGACGGCCCCGTCCTGCGAAGGGAGGAGATCGTATGGTAAATACCGCCGTCACCCTCTGCGGCCTGCCGCTGGAGAATCCCGTCATCCCCGCCAGCGGCACTTTCGGCTATGGGTATGAATTTGCACAGATCTACGACATCAACTGTCTGGGGACCTTCTCCTTCAAGGGGACGACGCTCACCCCCCGGTACGGAAACCCCACCCCCCGCATCGCTGAGTACGCCGGGGGCCTGCTGAACTCTGTGGGGCTGCAAAACCCCGGTGTGGAGGCCGTCATCCGGGAGGAGTTGCCCCGTCTGCGGGAGGTCTTTCACAAGCCGGTAATGGCCAACGTCAGCGGCTTTTCCATAGAGGAATACGCCCAAGTATGCCGGCAGCTGGACGGGGCGGAGCAGGTAGGCTGGCTGGAGGTGAATATCTCCTGCCCCAACGTCCACGGCGGCGGAGCCGCCTTCGGCGCAGACCCCCGGACGGCAGCCGCCGTCACACGGGCCGTCCGTGACGTGACGAAAAAGCCGGTCATCATGAAGCTCTCCCCGGCTGCGGCGGATATCGCTGCCGTGGCACGGGCCTGTCAGGAGGCCGGGGCCGACGGTGTCAGCCTTATCAATACTCTGCCGGGGATGCGGATCGATCTGAAGCGCCGCCGTCCCCTGCTGGCCAACGGCACCGGCGGAATGTCCGGCCCCGGCATCTTTCCGCTGGCGGTGCGGATGGTGTATCAGGTCTACGAGGCCGTGGACATTCCCATCGTGGGCATGGGCGGCGTCAGCACCGCCGAGGACGTGCTGGAGCTGATGCTGGCCGGGGCCACCGCCGTGGGCGTGGGAGCCGCCAATCTGGTGGAGCCCTGCGCCTGCCGGAAAATCATACAGGATCTGCCTGCCGCCATGGAGCGGTACGGCATTCAGCAGCTTGCGGATATCATAGGAGGAGCACATCATGGGTAAAGACGTTATCATTGCACTGGACTTCGACAGCCGGGAGAAAACACTGGCTTTTCTGGACCGCTTCACAGAGGAGAAGCCCTTCGTCAAGGTGGGCATGGAGCTGTTTTACGCCGAGGGTCCCGCCATCGTCCGGGAGATCCGCCGCCGGGGCCACCGCATCTTTCTGGATCTGAAGCTCCACGACATCCCCAACACGGTGAGAAAGGCCATGGCCGCCCTGTCGGCGCTGGATGTGGACATCATCAACCTCCACGCCGCCGGTACCGCCGCCATGATGACCGCCGCTCTGGAGGGCCTCACCCGCCCCGACGGCACCCGCCCTCTGCTCATCGCCGTCACCCAGTTGACCTCCACCGATCAGGAGCGCATGGAGCGGGAGCTGCTGATCCACGCCCCGCTGGAGGAGGTGGTGCTCAGCTACGCCGCCAACGCCGCTGCGGCGGGGCTGGACGGCGTGGTCTGCTCCCCGCTGGAGGCCGGAGCCATCCACCGGCGCTGCGGGGCCGACTTCCTGACGGTGACCCCCGGTGTCCGGTTCGCCGGAGGGGATGCCGGGGATCAGAAGCGGGTCACCACCCCCGCCAAGGCCCGCGAGCTGGGCTCTGATTACATCGTGGTGGGCCGCCCCATCACGCAGGCCGAGGACCCTGTGGCGGCCTATCGCCGCTGTGTAAAGGAGTTTGTGGACTGATGCGCTGGAATACGGTACTTTTCGATCTGGACGGCACGGTGACGGACCCCAAGGAGGGCATCACCTGCGCCGTGGCCTACGCCCTGCGGCAGCAGGGCATCATCGCCGACCCCGATACCCTCACCCCTTTCATCGGCCCTCCCCTCCACGAGAGCTTCCCGGAGCTGTTCGGCCTGACGGAGGAGCAGACGGATCGGGCCGTGGAGGACTTCCGGGCGTACTTCTCCCGGCAGGGCTGGGCGGAGAACATCCCCTACAAGGGCATGGCGGAGTTGCTGGAGAGCCTGCAAGAAGCCGGGCTGAAGCTGGTCATCGCCACTTCCAAGCCGGAGGAATTCGCCCTGCGCATCATGGAACACTTCGGTCTGGCCGCTTACTTCCACCGCATCTGCGGCGCACAGAGGGAGGACCGGGCCAGCGCGCAGAAGGGCAGCGTGGTGGCCGATGCCCTGCGCCGCAGCGGCACGGACGGCCCCGCCGTCATGGTGGGCGACCGCCGCTTCGACATCGCCGGCGCCCATGAAAACGGTCTGCCCGCCATCGGCGTTCTCTACGGCTACGGCGGCCGGGAGGAACTGGAAAACGCCGGAGCCGACTATCTGGCCGCCGATCTTCACGAGCTCAAGCAGCTTCTGCTGCAGGAATAGGAGGAACTTATGGACAACATCCGCACCCACATTGCCCGGCACCTGCTCTCCATCGGAGCGGTGTTTCTGCGGCCCGACGAGCCCTTTGTCTGGGCCAGCGGCATCAAAAGCCCCATCTACTGTGACAACCGCCTGATCCTCACCGCCCCGGAGGCCCGGAACGAGGTGGAGCAGGCCATTGCCGACACCGCCCGCCGGGAGTACCCGGAGGCGCAGGTGCTCATGGGTACCGCCACCGCCGGTATCGCCCATGCCGCCATCGCCGCCCACCTGCTGGGCCTGCCCATGGGCTACGTCCGCTCCGGCAGCAAGGATCACGGCCGCAGGAACCAGATCGAGGGCAAGCTGACCCCCGGCGAGAGGGTGGTGGTCATCGAGGACCTGATCTCCACCGGCGGCAGTGTGCTGGACACCGTGGCCGCCCTGCGGGCCGCCGGAGCGGAGGTGCTGGGCGTCATCAGCATCTTCACCTACGGCATGGCCAAGGGCCGCCAGCGGCTGGCCGAGGCCGGTGTCAAGTGCGTCAGCCTCACCGATCTGGACACCATCGCTCAGGTGGGTGTCCAGCAGGGATACATCACGCAGGGGGACGTGGCCCGGCTGCTGGCCTTCCGGGATGATCCCTCCGACGAAAACTGGATCAGAAAAGGAGAATGAACCGTATGAACCATCTCATTGACATTTTGCAGCTGTCCCCGGAGGAGATCATGGAACTGATGAGCACCGCCTGCGACATCATCGACCATCCCGCCGCCTATGCCCACAAGTGCGACGGCAAAATATTGGCCACCCTGTTCTTCGAGCCCTCCACTCGCACCCGTCTCAGCTTCGAGAGCGCCATGCTGAGTCTGGGCGGGCAGGTGCTGGGCTTCTCCTCCGCCAGCAGCTCCTCCGCCGCCAAGGGCGAGAGCGTGTCCGACACCATCCGCACCGTCAGCTGTTACAGCGATATCATCGCCATGCGCCACCCCAAGGAGGGTGCTCCGCTGGTGGCCTCCCGCCACTCGCTGGTACCCATCATCAACGCCGGAGACGGTGGCCACAACCACCCCACCCAGACCTTGACGGATCTGCTGACCATCCACCGGGAGAAGGGCCGCTTCGACGATCTGACCATCGGCCTGTGCGGCGACCTGAAATTCGGCCGCACCGTCCACTCTCTGGTGGCCGCCATGAGCCGCTATACCGGCATCCGCTTCGTGCTCATCTCCCCGGAGGAGCTGAAGCTGCCCCGCTACGTCAAGGAGCAGTACATCAAGAGCAGGAACATCCCCTACATCCAGTCTACCTCTCTGGATGAGGTGATGCCGGAGCTGGATATCCTCTATATGACCCGTGTCCAGCGGGAGCGGTTTTTCAACGAGGAGGACTATCTGCGCCTAAAGGACAGCTACATCCTCACCCCGGAGAAGCTGAAAAACGCCAAGCCGGACCTGCGGATCCTGCATCCCCTGCCCCGTGTCAATGAGATCTCCGTGGCGGTGGATGAGGACCCCCGTGCCTGCTACTTCAAGCAGGTGCAGTACGGCAAGTACATCCGCATGGCGCTGATTCTGAAGCTGCTGAACATCGCTTGAAAGGGAGGGCATCATCATGATTATTGATTCCATTCAGAACGGCATCGTCATCGACCATATCTCCGCCGGAAAGGCCATGGAGCTGTATCGCATTCTGGGGCTGGACAAGCTGGACTGCACCGTGGCCATCCTGAAAAACGTCACCAGCGGTAAGCTGGGCCGCAAGGACATCATCAAGATCGACCGTGAGATGGAGCTGGACTGGGATCTTATCGGCTACGTGGACCCCAGCATCACCGTCAACAGTATCCGAGACGGCCAGCTGGTGGAAAAGCGCACCCTGAAGCTGCCGGAGCGCATCCGTGGCGTGCTGCGCTGCAAGAATCCCCGGTGCATCACCTCCGTGGAGCAGGAGCTGCCCCAGGAGTTCGTGCTCACCGACCGGGAAAAGCGGGTCTATCGCTGCATCTACTGCGAGACGCAGGCAGAAAAATAAATGGTACGCAAGAGGGCCCACGGCTGCACCGTGGGCTTTCTTGCGTTCTCCCCCATCTCCCGCTTCCCCCTCCCTATTCTTTCTGCGGCGCAGCGTTTTTCGCCCGTTTTATTTTATTACAATTATGTATACATTATTTGAATCGAAAACACCGATAGTACGACCTTATCTCCTGAAATCGCTATTTGCCACTGGTGGAGGCTGATGGTAGAATTTCTGTTGCAAAGTGCTTCGGCAGATCGCTGCCAGTGGGTGAACCATGCGATCAGGACGGCTATTCCGAAGCTTTGAAGATATCGTGCCGTCAAGGCACAACAGGAGGCAGGCAAAATTGCTCACTATGGGAATCGATTCCGGCTCCGCCATGACCAAGGCGGTGCTGTTTGACGGACAGGAGATCGTGGACTTCCGGATGGAGCCCAGCGGCTCCACCCCCGGCCGGGTCATCCATCGGCTCTATGAGGAACTGAGGACTCCCGACACCGCCTTTGTGGTGGCCACCGGCTATGGCCGGGCGCTGCTGCCGGAGGCGGACAAGTCCATCACGGAGATCACCTGCCACGGGGCCGGGGCCGCCTTTCTCTGTCCCGGCTGCGACACGGTCATCGACATCGGCGGGCAGGACAGCAAGGTGATCCTGCTGGATCCCTCCGGCGGGCAGGTAAAGGACTTCCTGATGAACGACAAGTGCGCCGCCGGAACGGGCCGGTTTCTGGAAATGACCATGAGCCGGGTAGGCAGCGACATCACCTCCATCGATACCTTTGTGGAGGGGGCGGAGCCGGTGACCATCAACAGTATGTGCGCCGTGTTTGCCGAGAGCGAGATCATCGGCCTGCTGGCGCAGGAGACACCTCCCGGCAGCATTGCGTTGGGGTGCATCTACTCCATCTGCCGCCGCACCGCCATCTTTGCCCAAAAGCTGGCTCCGGAGCATCCCAAGGTGTTCTTCTCCGGCGGACTGGCTCAGTCGCAGGTGGTGCGGGAGGTGCTGGCCCGGTATCTGGGCGTAGAGAGCGTCACCGCCCATCCTCTGTGCCAGTATAACGGTGCCATCGGCGCTGCGGTGCTGGGCTGGAAGCAGGTCAATCGATAAATGGAAAGGGCCGGCCTCCACCGGTCAAGATATATGTGAAAAGAAAGGATCAAGCATATGGTTGAGCTGAAAAAGGATCTACCGGAAATTTTTGAAGAGTTTGCCGATCAGCGGAGAAACTCCTTCCTGGCCATCAAGAAGCTGAAGGAGCAGGGCGTGCCTGTGGTGGGTGCCTTCTGCACCTACCTCCCCAAGGAGCTGCCCCGTGCCATGGGCGCCGCGGTGGTAGGCCTGTGCTCCGTATCGGATGAGACCATCCCCGATGCCGAGAAGGATCTGCCCCGGAACCTGTGTCCCCTCATCAAGTCCAGCTACGGTTTCGCCAAGACGGACAAGTGTCCCTTCTTCTACTTCTCCGATCTAGTGGTAGGCGAGACCACCTGCGATGGCAAGAAGAAGATGTATGAGATGCTGGCTGAGTTCAAGCCCGTCTACGTCATCGAGCTGCCCAACCGGCAGTCCGAGGAGGGCATCGCCATGTACCGCCGGGAGATCATCCGGTTCAAGGAGGAACTGGAGCGGCGCTTCGAGACCACCATCACCGAGGAGGCCATCCGCCACGAGATCCACCTGAACAACGAGATCACCAAGTCCCTGCTGCGGCTGCAGTACCTCATGGCCAACGATCCCGCCCCCGTCAGCGGTCTGAACATCGTCAATACCGCCTACGGCAGCGGCTTCAACATGGACGTGGAGTCCCTGCCTGCCCGCATCAACGATCTGGCGGACCAGATCGAGGCGGAGTACGCCGCCGGCAAGAACGAGGGCAAGAAGCCCCGTATCTTGGTGACGGGCTCCCCCTCCGGCGGCGCAGCCCTGAAAGTCATCCGGGCCATTGAGGACGCCGGCGCTGTGGTGGTGGCCTTTGAGAATTGCAGCGGCCTGAAATCCATGCTCCTCACCGACGAGGAGAACCCCGACGTCTACGACGCTCTGGCCCGGCGGTATCTGGGCATCGGCTGCTCCTGTATGTCCCCCAACCCCAACCGCATGGCCATGCTGGATAAGCTCATCGACGAGTTCCATGTGGACGGTGTGGTGGATATCATCCTGCAGGCCTGCCATACCTACAACGTGGAGACAGCGCTGGTGGGCAAGCTGGTGAAGGAGAAGAAGGGCATCCCCTACACTGTGGTGGAGACCGACTACTCTCAGGCCGACGTAGGCCAGATCCAGACCCGCATGGCCGCCTTCGTGGAAATGCTGTAAGGCGGAGCGGCGTATGAAATTCGACTTTACCACCATCTATGACCGCCGTGGGAGAGACGCCATGGCGGTGGACGCCGTGGAGAAGATCCCGGTGTTCCAGCCCAACGAGGGCTTCGACGCCATCCCCATGTGGGTAGCAGATATGAACTTCGCCACGGCCCCCGCCGTGACGGAGGCCATCCGGAAGCGGCTGGAGCATCCTCTGTTCGGCTACTTTATGACCAGCGATGAGTACTTTGACTCCATCATCCGCTGGCAGGAGCGCCGCAATGGCGTCACCGGGCTGGAGAAGGAGCACATCGGCTACGAAAACGGCGTACTGGGCGGCCTTATGAGCGCCTTGGCCGCCGTGTGCGCCAGAGGCGACAACGTGCTGGTCCACTCCCCCACCTACATCGGCTTCACCCGTTCCATCGAAAACGGCGGCTATCACGTCATCACCAGCCCCCTGAAGCCGGACCGCTACGGTGTGCAGCGCATGGACTTCTTCGACATGGAGACCAAGATCAAGCGCAACGATATCCGTGCGGTGGTGTTCTGCTCCCCCCACAACCCCACGGGCCGTGTATGGGAGCAGGAGGAGCTGGAGCAATTCATGGACATGGCCCGGCGGCTGAATGTAACGGTGATCTCCGACGAGATCTGGTCGGACCTGACCCTCCGTGGCCATCAACACATCCCCCTGCAATCCGTGTCCGATGACGCCCGGCAGCGCACCGTGGCCCTGTACGCCCCCTCCAAGACCTTCAATCTGGCAGGCCTCATCGGCAGCTACCACATCGTGTATAACGAGGCCCTCCACAAGCGGATGAAGAAGGAGAGCAGTCTCAGCCACTACAACAGCATGAACGTGTTGTCCATGCACGCCCTCATCGGCGCTTACAGCGACGAGGGCAGCCAGTGGGTGGATGAGCTGCGGGAGGTGCTGACGGAGAACGTCAAGTACGCCTGCAGGTTCATCCGCAAGAACCTGCAGGGGGTCAGCGTGCAGCAGCCGGAGGGCACCTATATGCTGTTTCTGGACTGCGAGGAGTACTGCCGCCGCAGCGGCCGCACCCTGGATGAGGTGAAAAAGGCCGGCTACGAGGTGGGCGTTGTGTGGCAGGACGGCCGTCCCTTCCACGGGGCGCACCACATCCGCATGAATCTGGCCCTGCCCATGGAGAAGGTCGTCATTGCCATGGATCGGCTGAAGGAATACGTGTTCATCTGATAGATCTCCCGGCAACGGGCTTCTATACATAATAATCATCAAAATCACAAGAGGAGAAAAGACATGAAGAAGCTTTCCAAAGTCATTTGCCTCGTTCTCTCCGCTCTGATGCTGCTGAGCCTTGCGGCCTGCGGCAAGCAGGCCGGCGGGGCGGACGATGCTCAGGGTAAGCCCATCGAGGGCGGCACCTTCGTCTACGCCATCGAGGAACCCATCACCTCCCTGAACTGGTACAACAACAGCTCCACGGATCTGGGCAAGCAGGTGTTCCAGAACCTGTATGACCCCATGTGGAAGTCCAACACCGACGGTTCTCTGGACTATCGTCTGGCGAAGAGCGTGGACATCAGCGAGGACGGTACCACCTACACCCTGACCCTGCGGGACGACATCTACTGGAGCGACGGTGAGAAGATCACTACCGATGACATCGTGTTCACTCTGGATACGCTGACTGTTCCCGAGGTGGCTCCCAGCACCGCTGCCGCCTACAAGGTGGACGGCGAGTTCTGCACCTATGAGAAGCAGAGCGACACCGTCATCGTGTTCAAGGTCGGCCGGGCCTCCAACCTGTTCAAGAAGGCTCTGGGCACCCTGTATGTCCTGCCTGCCCACTGCTTCGAGGGGGTACCCGCCACTGAGGTACTGACCTGTGAGCAGAACGCCAACATCGCCACCAGCGGTGCCTTCGTGGTGGATAGCTTCAGCGTGGGCGAGAAGCTGGTGTGCCTGAAGAACCCCAACTACTACCGCACGGCCGCCCACATCGACGGCTTCGAGGTCCGCTGCGTCTCTGACGCCAGCACGCAGGAGATCGCCTTCCGCAACAAGGAGCTCTCTATCTTCACCATCAGCAACGCCGAGACGCTGGCCAACTATAAGGATAACGACGAGTATCAGGTGGTGTCCTACCCCGACGGCCGCATCACCTTCATGGAGATCAACCCCAACAGCGAGGCCATGTCCACCATGGAGGCCCGTCAGGCTGTGATCTATGCGCTGAATCTGGACGCTCTGGTGTACGGCACCTACGGCGACGAGGCCCTGTGCCGAACCGCCACCAGCATCCTGTCCACCGTTTCCATGTTCTATAACCCCGAGATCACCAACTACAAGCAGGATCTGGACAAGGCCGCCCAGCTCATCGAGCAGACCGGTCTGAAGGACAAGACCATCAAGATCATCTACAACTCCGCCCGTGTGGGTCAGGAGGAGCTGGCCACCATGATCAAGAGCCAGCTGGACGCTGTGGGCCTCAATGCCCAGATCGACTCCATGGAGACCGCCGCCTACTTCAAGTCCTACTTCTATGCCACCGATTCCTATGACATTGCGCTTATGGGCAACGGTATGCTGGACGATCCCAGCGGCTTCGTGGGCCTGTTCGCCCACACCCGCTCCGGCGCCAATATGTACACCACCGACGAGGTGGATAGCCTGTGGGCACAGCTGGATCGTGAGATGGATCCCGCTGTCCGTCAGGACATCATGAATCAGGGCCTGCAGGCCCTGAAGGACTGCTGGTCCTGCGTACCCGTGCTGGATACCAACTATGTCTGCGCCGCCCAGAAGAACATCGGCGGCTTCGAGGCCAGCGACCGTCTCACTGACCTGACCCAGATCTACTTCATCGGCTGACACCGCCGCTGAGAGTGCAATTGCGTGGAGCCGGTCTCCACGCAATTGCCTTTCACGGCGGTATGAGGAAAAACATGAAAAAATACTTTCTGACCAGACTGGCTCTGGCCCTGCCAGTGATTTTGCTGGTATCCGTCTTTTCCTTTGCGCTGGTGTTTCTGGCCCCCGGCGACCCCGCCGCCCAGTACCGGACGCTGGAGATGACCGACGAGGAGTACGAGCAGCTGAAAACGGAGCTGGGCTACAACGATCCGGTCATCGTGCAGTATGGCCGGTGGCTGGGGAACGTCCTCCACGGGGACTTCGGCGTCTCCACCAGCAGCCACACCGGCGTGTGGCCCCTCATCAAGGCCAAACTCCCGGCCACCGTGGGGCTAATGGCCGCCTCCATCGTCTTTTCCCTGTTGGTATCCATCCCACTGGGGATGCTGGCGGGCTACTTTGAAAACTCATGGTTCGACCGCATCACCAACGGTCTGCACTATGTGGCCATCTCCATCCCCTCCTTCTGGTTCGCCATCATGCTCATCATCCTGTTCTCCCTGAATCTGGGCTGGCTGCCCAGCTCCGGGATGCGGACCACCGGCATACACACCTTCTGGGATCTGGCCCGCCACGCCATCATGCCGGTGCTGGTGCTGAGCATCGGGAAGATCTCCATCTACGCCCGGTACGTCCGGGCCGCCACCATCCAGCAGCTGTCGGAGGACTATGTGCTCTTCGCCATCTCCAAGGGGGCAAGCCGGGGCTATATCCTGTTGCGCCACGTGCTGAAGAACTGCCTGCTGCCGGTCATTACGCTGGTGGGCATGAATCTGGGCAGTCTGGTGTCCGGTGCCTACATCGTGGAGACCATCTTCGGCTGGCCGGGACTGGGTACCACCGGCATGAGCGCCATCTACTCCCGTGACTACAACATGATCATGGGAACCACCATGCTCTCGTGCCTGCTGCTGGTGGGTGGAAATCTGCTGGCGGATCTGTGCTACTGTCTGGCCGATCCCCGCATCAAGGCCATGCGAGGTGACAAGCGATGAAAAAGAATCATAAGCTGCCCCTCTCCATGGTTCTCAGCGGCGGTGTGCTGCTGCTGATCCTTCTGGCCGCCCTGCTGGCGCCCCTGTCCCCCCACGACCCCATCGCCGTGGAGACCGTGCAGAAGTTCCTGCCCCCCTCCGCCCAGCACCTGCTGGGAACGGATAACTTCGGCCGGGACACCTTCACCCGCCTGCTCTACGGCGGACGGGTCTCCCTGCTGGTGGGCTTTCTGTCCATGCTCATCTCCATTGTGTTCGGCACGGTGTACGGCATCGTTAGTGGCTCCTCCGGCAAGCTGGTGGACGGCTTCATGATGCGTATCGTGGACATCCTCATGTCGGTACCCAGCTTCCTCATTATCATCACTCTGAACATCTACATGAACGCCGGCATCCGGACGCTGGTGGTGACCATCGGTCTGTTCTCGTGGATGGGCGTGGCCCGCATCGTCCGGGCGGAGGTACTGAGTCTGCGGGAGCGGGACTTCATTCTGGCCTCCGAGGGGCTGGGCGCCCGGAAGAGCTGGGTCATCACCCGGCACTTCGCCCGCAACGTCTTTTCCCCGGTGCTGGTGGCCTCCACCAACAGCATCGCCTCCGCCATCCTGACGGAGTCGTCCCTGAGCTATCTGGGCTTCGGCATCTCCATCCCCAACCCATCCTGGGGCGGTATGCTGGAGGGCGCCCAGACCTACATCCTCACCCACCCCTCACTGGCGGTCTATCCGGGCGTGTGCATCCTGCTGACCGTTCTGTGCTTCAATGTGCTGGGCAACGGCTTCCGCCGCCGCTTCAGCCCCAATTCCGGGAGGTAAGCCATGCATCAATACGACATCCGTGACCTCCGCATCCACTTCCCCACCCGCCGTGGCGTGGTGGAGGCAGTGCGGGGCGTCAGCTTCTACATGGATCAGGGCGAGTGCGTGGCGCTGGTGGGAGAATCCGGCTGCGGCAAATCCGTGACAGCCCGCTCCCTCATGGGCCTGACGGAGGTCACCGGCGGACGCTGTCAGCCCGGCAGCCAGATCCTCTGCCACGGGGAGAACATCCTCGATTACAGCAAGAAGCAGTGGCAGAGCTATCGGGGCCGGGACGCCGCCATGATCTTTCAGGACGCCATGACTTCCCTGAACCCCACCATGCAGATCGGTCATCAGATCGCCGAGTGCTACCGCTTCCATCAGAAGATCGGCCGCAAGGAGGCGCTGGAGAAGGCGTCGGAGATGCTGGCGCTGGTGGGCATCTCTGACCCAGAGGCGGCCCTGCGCCGCTATCCCCACGAGTTCTCCGGCGGTATGCGCCAGCGTGTGATGATCGCCTCGGCGCTGGCCTGCCAGCCGGGGCTCCTCATTGCCGATGAGCCCACCACGGCGCTGGACGTGACCATTCAGGCCCAGATCCTGGACCTGATCCGCCAGATGAAGGAACGCAGCGGCACCACGGTGCTGCTCATCACCCACGACATGGGCGTGGTGGCGGGCCTGGCCCAGCGCATCGTCATCCTCTACGCCGGGTGCGTCATGGAGACCGGCACCACCGATGAAATTTTCTATCAGCCCGCCCATCCCTACACCAGGGGCCTGCAAAAGGCCTCCCCCCGTTTGGACGAAATGGGCGGCGGACGGCTCTACACCATCGAGGGAACGCCCCCGGAGCTGATCGCGCCGGGTCCCGGCTGTCCCTTCGCCCCCCGCTGCCCCCACGCCACGGAGCAGTGCCGCCGGGAAATACCCGCCCTGCGGGATCTGGGCGGTGGCCATCTGGTGGCCTGCCACCACGCAGAACAGGAGGTGACAGCATGAGCCAGCCCATCCTTCAGGTGGAGCACCTGAAAAAATACTTCCCCGCCGGGGGCCGCAAGGTCCTGCGTGCGGTGGATGACGTGAGCTTCTCTGTGCAGGAGGGAGAAATTCTCGGCATCGTAGGCGAGTCCGGCTGCGGCAAGACCACCTGCGGCCGCACCGCCATCGGCCTGTATAGCAAAACCGACGGCGTCTCCCTGTACCGTGGGGAGGACGTCCACCGGATGCGGGGCGCCAAGCGCCGTGCCTTCTGCTGTCAGGTGCAGACGGTCTTTCAGGACCCCTACGCCTCACTGGACCCCAAAAACAAGGTCATCGACCTCATTGCCGAGGGCATGGACATCCACCACCTGTACACCGGCCCGGCAGAGCGCCGGGAGAAGGTGCAGGCCCTGATGGAGCAGGTGGGTCTGAACCCCTCCGGCATCGACCGCTATCCCTACGAGTTCTCCGGCGGTATGCGCCAGCGCATCGGCATCGCCCGTGCGCTGGCGGTGGAGCCCCGGCTGCTGCTGTGCGACGAGCCCATTTCGGCGCTGGATGTGTCCATTCAGGCCCAGATCGTCAATCTGCTGCTGGACCTACGGGAACAGAAGTCCCTGACCTATCTGCTGATCTCCCATGATCTGTCCATGGTGCGGCACCTGTCGGACCGTATTCTGGTAATGTATCTGGGGGAGGTGGTGGAGGAGAGTACGGCGCAGGAGCTGTACACCCACCCCCTGCAC
>OFMT01001156.1_pt1 | contig 20099 bp, 16 predicted proteins | sample 1541891 | NCBI WGS metagenome assembly OFMT01 (sample SAMN04209230, study PRJEB22552) | human gut metagenome | biome: gut; material: feces | host: Homo sapiens | place: USA: Oklahoma | reverse complement strand
ATGGCGGTCATTAGAAAATGACAAGAAACTTTTTCTAATGACCGATTTGGGTTTAATAGATGTAGCAAATAGAGAACAAATGGCAAGAGACTTTTCCCTCAATCAGTTTCCGCGGGAACGTTCCACTATGCCTTTCGGACGCCCACAAGCAGCAGCCACTCAGAACCGAAGGTCACCGACGCTGTACGACGCGGAAAGATAATGTCGTTGCGTTTAGCCGAAGATGTCACCCGCAGTTGACCTGCTGTTTCATGTATAAAACACAACACTTACAGCGAAGCCAAGAAAAAGCGCGGAAATTCGGATGATTCCCAACGTATTGCGCCCCACATAAATGCATAGAGCCGGACTCCCCTACGATGGAAATCCGGCTCTATGCACCATTCTATTGGACACATATACGGCAACAACTATTCGTCGTCACCCGACTCGTCCGCAAACAGCAGATGCACCCGCCGCTTATCGCTCAATTCTATCAGAAGCTGCATGTGCTCATCATCCAGTTTGCCGGCCTTCATCTGTTTCTTGTTATACTTCCACCAGTTCAGAAGACCACGCTTATCCGCTTTCTTTTTATTGGGAAACTGCCCATGTTCCTCAACATAAGCCAATAGCTCCTTGTAGCTTTCCTGCCAATTGGCCTCACGCTTTGTCATATTCTCCATAATCTCTGCTTTAACACAGCAAAAGTAACAAGTTCCATCGACACCGCCAAATATACTGTCCACCTATTTATATATGTAGCACGAATTATCTGCAACCGCTCATCACTACAACTCAATTATTTCTTTAGCGCTTCGAGAGCAGCTGCCGCATCCTCCTTGGCAATCTGCATACAACGAGCCACATACTCAGCACTTATCAATTGCATGGCTCCAGAACGATGCTCCATTTCTACAAAATCGCTTACCCGTTTTACCAATTCTTCCATAATTATCAATTCCCTATTATCGTCGCCGGTTTCATCAGATGACTTTTAATTTGGGCCAAAAAGGTGGAAATCACGCTATCAGTATATACTATACGATGTTTCCAGAGATTTCCCTTCCACAACTTATACCGTGCAATGATATACCCCACCCCGGCAGGCTCTTTTTCCTTGTTACGCGACGAGAAGCAGTCTTCCAGCACGCGTTCTATCAGTTCAGCTTCTTCTGTTCCGAAGTTAGAGTATACCGCTGGGATATGAAAAACATCAAGCGCGAACCCCAGATAGCGATGAGCTATATGAGCCATGCACAATACAAATTTCGCCATGCCCATAGCCTCACATATCTTCCAAAACTCGTCCCAATCTATATCATCCTTCCGCAGCCTTGCCAGCAGCACCCAGTCACACAACATCCTAAGCGTCATCCCCTCTGCCGCGAAATGGCAAGCCGAATGACGAGCCACAAAAAGCATATTCAGCAGAGGTGAGGGCAATATGATTCTGGCACCGTTATCCAGCATATATGTCTCATTCCCGGATGCAGCCAATCGCTTGAACAGCCGTTCTATCCATCTGCTCGAACGATGCGAATGTACGTTTACAAAATCATAATGATTCTCAACCATTACTCCCCTATAGGTGAACACCGAATGATGATGGTGCCCATTGTCCACCTCGATAGCCAACCGCTCATACAGCAGCTGATCCGCTCTCTTCCACACCTTATTGCCATCACCCATCAGATAGATATCTATATCACCGACAGGTCTATGATTTGGTACAGGCCAATACTTAGATAACCCATACCCCTTGAGCAACATCATATTTATACCATTCTGCTGGTAGAACGCAGCCAACTCTCCTATCACCTTCTCATAAGCAGCATACTGCCGCTCCATGTTCATCACCATTCCGACCCACTGCATTTTACACAGCCTGTCACCGGCCGCAAACGGCGATGGAGACACATCCTTTACCCCGTCCAGCACAATAGCAGGAACGCCCTGCTGAACAGCCAGGTCCAGCAAAGCGTTCCATTCTATTCTTTCCGCAAGGTCACATACTCCACCATTGCCTAACCCCATTCGGACAAGGCGCAGCAAGAGTCTTTCTTCGGCAGTAATCATCGATTTCTATTCTTTATAAAGCTACGTCTTGGCTTCCTTACATGCAGACGCCTCTATATATAATAAGGTATATAGCTCTGCATTGATTCGTAAGGGCGGCGGGGCTGATGCGCCCCATCCCCAAAACGTAGCTGCGCAGACTATAATCCCTTTACGATCTCCACGAAGTTACTGATTACATACTCCACATCCTCATCATTCATTTTGGTATTCAGTGGCAGCGTAATCTCGTTCTCAAACGCATGGAAAGCATTGGGGAAATCCTTGATGTCAAACCCCAACTTCTTATAGGCCGTCATCATAGGCAGAGGCTTATAGTGTACATTGGTTGCAATGCCCCGCTCCGCCATTTTTTCGATTACCAGGTTTGCTTCCTCACGCGTCTTGCCGAGCAGACGCACCAGATACAGATGGCCAGACGATGTATAGTCCTCAGTATAATGCTTCAGCACAGCCACATCAAGTCCCGCAAAAGCCTCATCATAACGAGCTATCATCTGGCGGCGACGCGCCAGCATACCCTCATAGCGGTCCATCTGAACCAGTCCGATAGCAGCCACCACATCAGTCATATTACACTTGTACCATGTACCGATGATATCATACTCCCAAGCACCGAGCTTGGTCTTTGCCAGCGCATCCTTGTTCTGACCATGCAGACTCAACAACTGTGCCTTTCGGTACAGATTCTCGTTCCAGGTCTCGCCCGCTATCTCTGGCACACCGCTAAAGGTATTGTCCTCATTCTTGTCCAAATCTTTCACCACCAGCTCATTGCCGAACGGCAGATTCCACGACAGTGCACCACCCTCAGCAGTAGTCAGGTTCTTTACGGCATGGAACGAGAACGATGAGAAGTCAGCTATCGAGCCCACCATCTTTCCCTTGCGCGAAGCACCAAAGGCATGAGCTGCATCGCAACAGATGGCAACACGACCTATCATCTTCTGCAAGTCAGTCTTAGGAGTGAAGAGGTCCTTCTTGCGCTCCACTATCTCGAACAGACGGTCGTAGTCACAGGGAATACCCGCCAAATCAACAGGGATAATAGCCTTGGTATTAGGAGTCACGGCCTTCTCCACAGCGTCATAATCCATCTCGAGGCAATCCTTCTGCACATCGACAAAGACGAGCGTAGCCCCAACATGTTCTACCACCGAAGCACTTGCCGTATAGGTATAAGCAGGCACTATCACCTCATCACCTTCGCCTACGCCCAACAGCCTCAGAGCCATTTCGGCACAAGCCGTCTGCGAGTTCAGGCATACAGCCTTGTTCACACCCACATATTCAGCCACTTCCTTTTCCAACTTCTTTGTGCGCGGTCCGGTTGTTATCCAACCAGACAAAATGGCATCACGCACTTCTGCCGCCTCAGCCTCCGTCATATCCGGCGGAGAGAAAGGCACATTACGCAATTTCATTGTCATAATATGATTATAAATATCTATTTGTTAAAATTATTTGTTTGGATAATTTCGTTTATCGCAGATTTATTTGTTTGGATAATTTCATTTTTCGGCGATTTATTTGTTTGGATAATTTCATTTTACTATCTTTGCAACTGAAATACAACTATTAACGAGTCACCATGTACTACAAGAGAATTATAGATAAACATCTATCAGAATGGGCTTCACGCGATACACGTAAACCCATTCTACTTCGAGGGGCACGACAGGTAGGCAAATCTTCCGCTGTACGTCATTTAGGCAAGCAATTCAAAAACTATTTAGAAATAAACTTTGAGATGGAGCCGCAATATAAAGCTATCTTCAAGCCAGACCTAAATGTCAATCGTATCGTCATGCAGATTTCTGCAATATCAGGCGCAAAGATAGAAGAAGGCGATACACTTCTCTTTATGGATGAGATTCAGGAGTGTCCAGAGGCTATCATGTCATTACGTTTCTTCAAAGAGAACATGCCAAGGCTACATGTTATTGCAGCAGGCTCACTATTAGAGTTCACCCTTGCCGAATTACCAACATTTGGCGTAGGTAGAATACATTCCATGTTTATGTATCCAATGACCTTTGATGAATTTCTTCTTGCCAACAAAGAAGAAATATTACTCGAAGCCCGTAATGCAGCATCTTCACAATCACCTCTTCCAGAGCCATTGCACGAAAAGTTAGTCAGTCTACTTCGCACATATATGCTTGTAGGAGGTATGCCCGAGTGTGTTGTCAAATGGGTCGAGACCCACGATTATCTGCTTTGTCAAGAAGTTCAAAATGACATACTTGTAAGCTATGAGGACGATTTTCCTAAATACAAGAAAAAGGCTGATGTCAATTTACTTCGCGACATATTGCGTAGTGCTGCCATACAAGCCACAAAAAAATTTGTCTATGCCAAAGTAGGCGACTATAAAACAGCAGAAGTCAAGAGTGCACTCAATCTGCTCATTCTTGCCGGATTACTGATTCCCGTAACTCACACCAGTGCCAATGGACTTCCTTTGGGTAGCGAAGCAGACAATTCATACCGTAAGATTCTATTCTTTGACTGTGGACTTATGCTGCGGCTTTTGGGCATCACTATAGGAGACACTACCATGCTTACCACCCAAATACTTACAGCCACAGCAGCCGACCTTGTCAACAAAGGTACTATGGCAGAGCTTGTAGCCGGTTTGGAAATGCTCCACTATATGACTCCCAACTTGCGTCATGAGTTGTATTATTGGGTTCGTTTGGCAAAGAATTCATTAGCAGAAATCGACTATCTCCTGCCTTCGCATCTTAATATTCTTCCCATTGAGGTCAAAGCCGGAAACCAAGGTGGCATGAAAAGTCTGTGGGCTTTTATGCGTGAGAAGCATATCACCGAGGCAATCCGTTGCTCATTAGAGAATTTCGGAGAGTTTTGTTATACTGACAAAGAAGACAAAGATATCGTTCAGCATGTCAGCGTATTTCCTCTATATGCAGTTTCGCAGATAATAAGATCTACAACGTACCATTTGTAGAATATGCTTCATGCAAAATGCCTCGGAAGCAATTGAGTGCTTATAATTAGACAAATAGGAAAGCAGATTAATCCCATTCAAAAACGTCTCAAAGGACATGTTATTCTTTGGGGCGTTTTTCTGTTTATTCCTGTAGGTCATCGACTATCTCCATAGGGCCGGAATAAGTTGTCCTGAAAAATACTCGTTTGAGAAAATCTTCAGAACCATGCTCTTCCCACTCTCGATTGAAACGGTCTATCTCCTCTTCTGAGAAGCTGACTAACCTGTCATCCTGTAAGGTGACGTTCTGGTTTTCAAGATAATTCAACAAAGTCTGTTCTTCTGTGTCAGGATAGAATTCGTTTTTCGCAAGATTGAATGCTTCGCGAGAAAATTCTTTTGACTTCTTTATCGTCATGGCTTTCTCCTGCAAGACACTTTGAGGGAACAACTTGTTTGAGCGGTTGGTGTAGTTGAAGATAAACTCTGCAATCTTTTTGTCGTGCTTGAAGTGAATGCATTGTCTGACCATTCCGTTGAAATTATCGGCTGGCAGCATTTCCAAGACATAACCAGCTTGCTCTCCCGGTCGCGAGAATGGCTGAAGCCCGACAGAACGCAACTGACTGACATCACCTCCAAATCCGATGTGTGTATCAACATACATATAAAAGCAACCTTCTGTCACAAACACTTCTTTTCCGTCCACAATCTTCGACTTGTTCTCATCGTGTACTGAATATGTGTCTGTATCATAGTCGTAATCCGTACATGCAAAGAATGCGGCCACGAACTTGTCAACTGTCAGGTCTATCAATTCCGTACAAATCCCATAATGTTGAGCCAAGGCTAGGTTATCTACAAACAGTTCATGCCATTCTGTCGAACTGTCCGAGAAATGCGTAGTCAATCCCTCCTGAAACTTCCTGAACAAAGGATAGCTCTCCATCAGTAGGCAAAGCTCCTTATATTTGACCCGCTCCACAAATTGCATGGCAGGAGTCATATAGCCACGATGAAGTGTCGGCTGGCATGGGTCATGAAACTCGGTCTGGCCTCGATAGTAATCATTGAACGACAAACTGTTCGGCACAAGGCGTATCTTGTTGTCCGGCATGACCAAAGATGTGAAATTACCTTCGTCTTTATATGTAGGGAACAATCCTGTAAAATGCCCCCTGTTAAGATACCACCGTTCTTCACCTAATGACAAATGGTCGAGAATGTCAAACAAGGTGGTCGGATCTCCTGGTTGTGGTCTGTTACTGGCAGGTTCGTAGTCCATCGATTCCCCGTTGAGAATCATTCGCTCCATGCGATCAGCTTGCGCCATAGTTTCCGCGCCATGTTTTGCGCATACATAATCCTTGTAAATCGGCATTTTTGCCAGAGCCTTTTCATTATGACGGTTGTTCAGACTGACGCTCATATACATGTCAACGGTTCTTGCCACTTCCTGAACGGCATTGATGCTCAGGTAATAATCCAAAGCCTTTTCGATAAAGTCTTCGTCTTTCAGGACAAAACCTTTGACACGATTATAAAATGCAAAATCTGAAGGCATTACAAGCTGCTCTTCGGTGATGGAATACACAATCCTTTCTGCCTCCTGTCTAAAGCATTCGTTCTCCTTCACAGGTGTACGGTCATAAACCGTGGCCAAACTGAAAGCAAGATACATCCACACTTGTGTCAAATGATGTCTTTCGCCGACTTTCCTATATATAACCTCGGCCTTGCGCAGGAAATATATTCCGATACCCGGATATCGACTATAAAACATGCCGTTCATCTCGGTATATACTCTTGCTATCAGGAATTGGTCGCCAGATTCCTCTGCAACCCGTAAGGCGTCAGAGAAAGAGTTGACATTGAAGAATACTCCTGTCAGTTCTGTTTCAAGAAACCCTTTGTGAATAAGCATCATGACTTTCTTTGATGGCGTATCACACAATTTCTCTGCCTCCAAAACAAGTTCCAATGCCTTTTGGGGATTACCTGCTCGATGGTTCAGTTCCACATCAAGATCCAGACAAATATACCTCTTTTCGTCATCAAGCTTTAACGTATAAAGTTTATCCAGCAACTTCCGGCACACATCAAACCTACTTGCGTTCATATAGACGGCACAGCGGTTTATAAGGTGTATGACACCAATACCAGACTTCCACAAGCCGCCCATTTTCGAAATCTCCTTAGCATTCAAATCACTCAAAGCCTTTGCTTCTTTTTCTCTCCATTGCGATAAGAGGAAACATATCTGTTTTTCCCTCGTTGTTATTTCTTGAATCTTTGTCATATCAAATAGTATAATTTACTGGTTTGTATATCACAAAGATACTTAATATTGCTGACAGACAAGAATTTAATATAAGAGATTAACACTTTCTTTTGACCTTAGACCTTTGATATATCCTCGTTCCTGAAGGTTGTCTGGATTGCCTTGCCATTAACGCGATATTACGTATTCCATTTTATCTGAAACAGGAACCTGTCCCCCTGTTTCTCCTGTTTTTATAACTTCAGTTTTTCATTTATCAGTTCAATACATAGCTCAGGAAACACTTGTAATACATAATTTTGAGCTCGATTAAGAATTGGCCAATATCTATCTCCATTATCCCCCTGAATCAAACTAATCCAATGAGTTGGATAATAGCGAACCAACATGCCCAAATAGTATGACATAAGAAACACTATTGATATCTCGGAAAAACGTATATCTTCGTCGAATGGTTTTATAATATATAGAGAAGGGATTGCACCGAAATCTTTCTGAACATACTTGTGAAGAAATTGCGGAACAAAGCTATTTATCTGTTCAGAAGAGCACGTTAGATTAACATTCGGAATTTTTAATAAAGTTTGATACCCTTTCCCTTTATATGGTTCCAATACATTCTCATTATTACCATAGATATCACACGAAAATCCATCCTTCTCTGTATAATTTAATCCATTAACCCTACAAAAATTCTCATCAACACCCAGTTCTTTTATGTCATTTTGCAGATCGGGAATTCTGGATATTAGTTCATCAAGTGTAAATATGTAACCCTCATTTGGAATATTATAAGAAATACCCCAATTTACGCCTTCGGAATTAATATGTATCGTAGTATAATTATCAGTCTCATTTACCAGTTCAGAAAACAAACCTTTTCTGGTTTTTACTCTCAACTTGCCTATATCTTTCAGATTATTATCATCTTTACCGCCATAAAGAATACTCGACCAATTATCAGTGCTTAATCCATGGCCTTCTTTTAACGTGTTTTCCCCACCTTGTTTTTTTAGTAAAAGCACAAGTGCACGACTCAATGAGTAAATGGCATAATAAGTATGTAAGGGACGAACTGAGTAGCTTGCATTCTCTGCATTGCGAAAAAACTCAGCTGCCTGTTTCGCAGCAGCATTAATCTCTCTTGCTCTCGTTGTATTTAGTTCTCTACCATGAATCCTTTTGAACCAGTTCTTTACAACATCTCTGTTCTCTAATTGCAAAAGTTGCTGTTTAACTTCTTGATTTATCATTTGAATACAAAATGAAGATTGAACAAGATCACACACAAGTGTCTTGAATTACATGGTTTTGCCACAAACTATCTATTTTATACCTCAGAAGAAAGCTTCAAAAGGGTCCGAGGTACCTGTCCCTATGACCCTAATTTGTTCACTCCTCGAAGAATGTCGTGATATACTCCAGTTCCCGATTCTGTTCGCGCCTGCCTTGACATACGATGTATAATGAATTAATCAGATTATTAATGATGAAGTGGGTCAGCGGTACCTGTCCCTATGACCCTCTTTATTCTTTTCCTTGACTACGCTCTTTATCACTTCCACATATTTAGCTGTACCCACTTCACGTGTAAGGTTCTCCATTACAAAAGTACGGCCATTCTTTCCCATCTCACGAGCTAACTCTCTATTATTATAAAGAGTTAAGATAGATTCCTTGAAAGACTCTTTATCGCCTGCCTTAGTAAAAATGCCACAGTTATTATTTGAAATAATATCTTTCAACTCGTTCTCATCGAAATTGGCTAGTACTGGACGTGAAGCAGACATTATACTCCATGTCTTTGAAGGTACTGAATTTGCTCCCACACCGGGTTTCGAGATTACTAGGCCAGCATCACCCAGCGAAAAGACATACGAGATATCGTCATATGGTTGAAATGGCAATATGTGTACGTTCGTTAGGTTATCACGCTTTACGATTTCTTCCACTTGCGACTTGTAGGCACCTTCGCCTACCAATACTAGATGCAAGTCTGGACAAAACTCCTGAAACTCTTTCATACATTCTAGCAACATATCCATATTTTGTGTCAACCCGATGTTACCAGAGTATTCTATATAAAACTTAGAACGATCCAGACCATAAGCATCAAACAGCTTATTCTCTTCCCGCGGCACATCCACCACCTTGTTTTGATCCACCCAATTATAAATTACCACAATCTTGTCCTCTGGCACCCCCTTGGCCATTATGTTCTTCTTGAAGTCCTCAGAGATAACGATTATCTTGTCCGCATGTTTATAAGTGAAGTTTTCTATTAGACGACCAATCTTCCAGATTAATCCCCCTTTTCTTGCCAAGCCCGTACCAGCCATCGAGTCAGGAAAGATATCTTGAAGATTATATACAAATGGAACACCTCTAAAAATTCTAATTATGGAACCAAGCATCCCTTGTATTGGTGGTGTTGACTCTAGATACACACAATCCACCCTCGGCTCTTTCATTCCATACCATAATTGAACCATCCAATTCAACGAATACCTTATAGCTCTAAGAAATGCATTATGCCCCTCTCGGTACATAGGAAATCGATAGACACAGACATTCCCATTATACATTTTCTCTATCTTTTTCTTTTTATATTTAGCGTACTCTGTATCAGACAGTCCACGAGTAGGTCTGGATGCATATATAACTGTCTCAAATCCTTTCTTCGAAAATGCCTCCAAGCGATTTTCTACCAAATAAATACTTGCTGCCTTCTCTGGCAGGAAATAACCTGTCAACTGTAATACCTTCATAATTATTGGACTACTTCAAAATTCACACCACTTACAATCCTATCGGCCAATGCGATAGCCTGCTGCGGTGACTCTTCCGTCACTATCACATGTCCAGAGCGGCAAAGACTACTGGTTACTTCCGGAATCACATCACCAATCTTGTGATATATTTCCCAAAGATATACGCGAGGGTCTTTCAATATTTCCGTATTGCAGATACTTACCAACTTGCCGGGCTTCGGACAGAAGTAACGGATACACACACCCTTAGGCTCTTCTTTGGGATTTAAGTCAGGCTCAACGCCTAATGCCACATTGATAGCAGCAGCCACCATATCTATGCCAGTACTTAGATGAGTCAGTTCCGTAGAGATAAAATCACCGCCCAGTCTGGCGCCAATCTCCATCAGATATGCCTTACCATCCATCAGTTTTGCTTCCGCATGACATGCACAGTTGTTTACCCCCAAAGCCTTCACGCCTGACACAGCTGCAGCCTTCAGAGTTTCTACTTCTACAGGCGAATAACACGAAGGCTGATTATGCCCCAACTCCACAAAATGTGGAGCACCTGTTGTCTTCTTGTCTGTTACCGTAAGCACATTTACCTTACCGTTCCAAACGATAATTTCTATTGAGAACTCTGGTCCCTCTATAAACTGCTCCAACAGAACCGACTTGTCGCGACTCTCATTAAGAGCTATATCATAAGCCTTAACAAAATCTGCCTTGTCCATATCACGAGAGACCTTAGCAATACCTCTTGACCCAGAATTACGAGAGGGTTTCAATATGCCATCAGTAGAAAAATCATTCTGTAAATGCTTCCAAGCGTCTTCTGAATTCTCTGTTAAAATACTTTTTGGTGAAGGCGCACCTCCCATCTCAAAAGCCTCTCGCATCAAGTGTTTATTTGTGGCACGGATGGCTTGCTCACGAGTAATCCCCGACAGCCCCAATTCGTCATTGAGTCTGCCCATTACATTCATGCTCACTTCCGAACAGGGATGAATTACACCGTCTATCCGTTCCTCACGAGCCACCCTCAACACATCCTCTTCAGATGTGATATTCACCACAATGGCTTTATCTGCATACTTGAGTCCTACTGCTTCAGGATCGCCATCTGCAGCTATGACATATATACCCATGTCTTTGGCTTTTTTTATCACCTGCACCTGTAAGATGCCAGCAGCCAACACCAATAATCTTTTTTTCATTGTTTTATACAAAATAATTGAGCATGCCACCTCTACACTCTATAAACATCTTTGTGTGACAATACCGTCTTAAAAGTCAACCATAAAACCTTAATATCAAACAAAAAGTTCAAGTGCTTCACGTAGAAAATATCTGCCTGAAGTTTCTCTTTTGTCCCAACGGAATTGCGGTTTATTGCTTGATTCCAGCCCGTAATACCAGGCCTAACTGTAAGTATCACTCTTTCTTCTGGGGTATAATGTTCCAAATAAAATGCAGAATCAGGTCGTGGCCCTATTAAAGCCATGTCACCAATAAGTACATTCAACAATTGGGGAATTTCGTCAAGACTCGTTTTGCGAAGAAATTTACCAACTTTTGTCACTCGCGGATCATCTGCTGCATTATATGTACTTCCATCTTCCATACGAAGATCCGGGGCATTTACAATCATTGAGCGAAACTTAAACATCTTAAAGATTCTCCCATTCTTACCTATGCGCGAAGCCATATGGAACAAAGGACCTCCATCATCAAATTTGATTGCAATCCATACACCAACACAAAGGAGCAAAACAAAAGGAAATGCACAAAGAGCAATCAAGAAATCGATTACCCTTTTAAAAAAGCCTTTATACATAAATGAATATCTTGCGAATTTAATAATTGAACAAATCACGATACAGATTATTATCCCAGTCCGCCTTGAAATCCTCCATCATCTGACGAAAAGTTTTGAACTTAGGCTCAAATCCGAAATCCCTTTTCGCCTTTTCCATAGAGAACAAATACGAAGTCGTATTATTCGGAATTTCAGGTATATAAATAATCTTCGAACGTCTACCATCTGCTGGACCAAAAACATCCCTCATAACCTCAGCTTGCTCCTGCAATGTCACACCACCACCTGCCGTCATATTATACAGACCATAAGTGTTCTCACTCTTTATGGCGAGATAGAATGCATGGGCAATATCTTTTACATAGCCAACATCACGAATCATCTTGGCATTACCAAACACCGTAATGTCTTCCGCTTTCTCCGCTTTCTCCATGAAAATCTGAAAACCAGATTTCTTCATCTCTCCATTCACATAAAGGCTCATGTGTGGAGTAACACCAAACACTGTCGGGAAACGGAACACGGCATTCTTCATTCCATGTTGTTGATTGTAATACTCCATCACATCGTTAGCAGCATTCTTTGAAATAGTATAAACAGAATGGTCACCAGTAAAGAAGAAATTACGTGGTTCTTCTTCTGTCAATCTACGCACTCCGCTCCATGCGCCACGCACATCGCCATACGAACAGGTTGAAATAACACGTTTAATGCCGTTCTTTCGACAATACTCCAAACAATTGATTGTTCCGATGGTGTTAATGCGAAAATAGTCAGCAGCATTTTCATCCTCATCAAGGTTTACAGGTGCATTGGCAGGAAGTAAGCCAGCCAACAAAATTACGCCTTCAACATCTTTTTTTGGCAATTGCTCAAAATCCTCTTCTCTATCAAGATCGAGATTAACATACTTTACCCCCAAAGCATCATAATGCTCTTTGAAGCGATTTTTTCGACCTGTCACTAATACGTCACATCCTTGATTAACGAGTTCTGTTACTGTATGAACACCGATAAAACTTGTTGCTCCTATTACAATTATCATATTCTTATTATTTATTAGTTATTTATTTTTATTTGTTAGTACTCAATTCAGGGCACAGTCCTTTGTATAATTCTCGGCAGCAATGATACGCTTTTCTAAATTAAGCCCTAATTTGAGCGCTTGCATGCCTTAGATAAACTGTACATAATTCCGTTTTATCATGTTTAAGTTTAAGCGTTCATTTTCTCCATTTATAATAGATCTTGTAATATTTTCCCTTTATACAGGATACTATTGTTATAATTGTATGTTCTTTTTAGTACCCTATATATGTATGCTTTCTTAATAATTCAGAATACAAATCAAGATAATCTCTAAATCTTTCATTCTTGTTGTAATTCTGTACTGCTCTATTTCTACAAGCATTCAAATAATAATGTTTTCCATTAGCAAGAATACTATCTATAGCCCTATGCAAGGCACAGATGTCATCCCTATTAACGACAATACCAGTGTACTTATCTAATATCTCCGGACTGCCACCCGCATTATAAGTTACAACTGGCGTTCCACAAGCAATAGATTCTATATTTGTTGTTGGGAATGTATCATCTTCAGTAGGGTTTACGAATACATCTGCAGCGGAATAGTATTCAGCTAACTCTTTCTGACTATTTGTACGAGGAATACAAATTATATTATCGGGCACATCATCCATCCAGTCTTTTCTTATACCCACAAGTACAATCTGATAGCTTGTATCCTTTGACAAAGCAATAAACTCTTTTTTCCCCTTAAATCCAGAAGCAACAACACCCAATATCATTTTTTTATTTTCCTGAATTTCCAAACGTTCTCGGATATTAGATTCTGTGGGTTTAAATAAATCCAAATCTATGCCATTATGTATAACCTTTATATTGTGTTTGTTTAAAATAGAGTCATTTACCAAATTCCCCAACCAATTAGAAACTGGCACAATAGTCATATTCTTAATTTGAGAATACAAATTCTTCTTTATAAGGAAGTTTCTTTTTGATCTATCAATCAAACGTGACTTATACTGTAGCATGAGCAACGGACAATGACCACATTCTGTTTTCCACTTATAGCATCCGTGACTTTCAAAATGAGTACAATGTCCAGTAAACGACCAGCAATCATGCAAAGTCCATACTACTGGAATATTTGCTTTAGCCAAATATTTGAAAAGTACAGAAATATTCAAATAATAGCCATGCAAATTATGTAGATGAATGATGTCAGGTCTTATTTTTTTTACTTTACGAATAAAACGATAGGTAGCCAAAGTCGAACCAAAACCATGCATACCAAAATATTCTCCCATAATTGCATGTATAATATTGCCAAACTTAGTACCTATCTGAATTGATTTTATTTGACTTGAATTCACATAACGAGCACCGTGTGCTATATAGCAGTTCCATCCTTTATTCTCAGCCATCAAGGATATCTGTTCTGCAATACGACCTGTGGAGCCCGAATTGAGTGTTGTATTTATTTGAAGTAGTATTGGCATATTATGAACGTTTACAACTTAAGAAATAGAAAACATGTTTCACAGGCCAAAAAGGCTCAAAATGCCTACGGTTAATAACCTTACCACCATAAGAGAAGAAGTGCTTATGATCACTTTGTGAAAACACATATTTATAATATGTGCATGCAATGTCAATACTTATTGGGTTGGCATGTTCCAAACGTCCATATGGGAAAGCAAAGTATTCACAAGGAACACCTAGTTTGTTCTCAATAGCCTTACGACAATCACCTATTTGATGTTCTAACTCTTGGATGTTGTCATCCGCAATACAATAATGATCCAAAGTATGAGCGCCAAACAAAAAACCACGCTTCTGCAAATCCTTGATTTGATTCCATGTCATAGGATGTTTGCCTGGACTTTTAGTGGTATTAACGGTAAAATTCTCAATATAAGATTTGTCTTTTGTATCTGCAGCATCTGCAAAATGAGGATTTATGAAAAACATCGCATTCACACCATACTTCTCTAGTTGCGGAGCAATCTGTGTATAACAGTCTCGCCATCCATCATCAAATGTAAATGCAATTGTCGGTCTCTTTACCTGCTCATGATTTACAATCATACGAACAGCATCTTCTACATTGACAAAATCACAATATTTATGCAATTCCAAAAGTTGCCGAGCAAAACGTTCACCATCAGCATCATTATCATGATGCCAATCAACCATATGTCCATTAAGTATATGAACATATGGTGAAGGACGCTTGAAAGAACCCATAAAACTCAGTACCATAGAACGCAATACTGTACGCATTTTCATATATGCATTAGCCATAAATTACCTCCTTAATTATTTCAATTTGTTTGTGAGGATTCCAATTTTCATCAATTTCTTTGTAGCAGTTGTTTCTTATTTGTTCACGTGAAGAATTGTTTATTTCAAACCATTCTTGAATGACATCAGCCAATGAATTTGCATTATTTCTTTCAAAAAAGTTCCCCGTTTTATATGGAACAATCGCTTCAAATTCTGGCATCTGCCAAGGAAAATCATTATGTGAGATACATGGACAACCGAACATCATCGCATGCATGGCTGTTAACCCAATATTACCAGGAGCGACACAAAGGTCTGCATTATAAATAAGTTCAGCATTAACCATCTCATCATAACATGCTCCATAAAACCAAACATTTTTAAGAAGGTTAAGATTTTCTACTTTATCTAATATGTGCTTATATTCAGAACCTTCTCCAATTAATACTAGATTACATTTTTTACCTCTATCTTTTAATATTGAGAGTGCGTCAATAATCTGGTCTAATTTTTTTACTGGAGTTAAACGACCTATAAAGCATAAAACAGGATTTAAATTTCCAAAATGCTTTTCAAAAACTCCAGTATATTTTACCTGTTTTCTTATTTCCAATTGATGATCATAATCGAGAGAGTTATGTATTACATGCAACTTTCTACCGTTAAATCCATTTTTTATCATCAAATCACGAGCGTAATTACCATATATAAATGTACCATCAGCCAAGCCAAAATATAATCGCTTAATCCATTTTCGAATATAATTTTCTCTACCATACCATCCATGATCCCAACAGTAAACTTTTTGACCCCTAAAGAACTTTATAATATGTAACATCCAAGATGATAAACAAAAAGCTCCCAAATCGTCTATTATTATATCATATTTTTTTGTGCTTGCCATTATTTGTGGTTGATAATACCATTTTGAATTACCAATTTTTATATTTGGCAATTCTTTTACATCTTTGAAAAAAGAATAATCCAACCTCTTTACTGTAGAATTATCTTTGCCGAATATAAAACTGCACTCAAACGAAGAATCTATTAATTGATATATTCTTTTTCTATAATGTGAGGCTGTAATAGATAGTAAACAGAGTTTCATTGCTTATTATTTTATAATAATATTTTTTTATATACATTTTTTTACCCTATTCCGATTTTTATTTGAAAGCATTATACCCCATATCATCCATAATGGAAAGCATTTAACTCCAGGTCCGAATGGCGGTTGGGCTTCAAATAAACTATTTAATAGATAAGTTGCCATCAATAGATAAGCACATAAATCAAGCATATTTGTCTTATTAAGCAAACTGTAACATTCCTTTATTCTTCTTCCAAGAAAAACAAAAACAATTGTTGCTCCTATAATACCATATTGAGTCAATATAATAACAGGAAAGCAATCAAAATATTTATTGCCAATTCCAATCAGAGGACTAGAAAAAAACAAATCTATACATTTTCTCATCTGCTCTACTCGACCTGATGATAATGAATTTATGTCACTTGAGTCTCTATTTGCAAACAATATTCCTTCAACAACAGTTCTGTATAAAGATGGATTAGTTACTATAAAGAGAATTATCAGTAAAATACTACCAAACAATATATATCTAACTTTTTTATTATTGTAGGCAAAAATAAAATAGCCAATAACCAAGAAGAAGCCGACCAATGTTGCTCTTGATTTTAAAATAAACATAATATACAGCAATAATGCAATAAGAGTATACATTATTATTTTTTGCATGGTATTAAATGGTTTGTAAAGTGTAAATAAAATGACACAAGCAGAAAGGAATATCTGGGCTGCAGAGTTCTTATCATCATATGCATAAATAATGGAGAACATGTCTGCACCCATAAGAAACTTAATGTATACTGCAATACCATATACAAAACTTGCTGCAAAAAAGGACCATGCCAACTTATTTAAAGATTTTTCAATATTTTGAACATTCATACCATAAGCATAGGATGTGGCTAATATGAATATAGATATGGATATATTATTTATATCAGCACCAATATAACTAGCCCCTGTAATAGCTTCACAACATGCGCAATAAAAAACAAATACTATCAAGAACACATAATATTGGGAAATTGTTTTGCTAAATATATGCTTTGTTCTAAACAATATAAAAATAGTAAATGGTATAAGCCATGAAAGTTTTAAGATACCACTACCTTCCAAATCTAATGCTATAAATATCTGAGATATAATACAACATACTACTGCAAAATAAAAACTTGAATTTTTCATCTTTTTCTAGTATGTTTATAGATAATCCACATAATTAAGAAAAAACCAAATGAAACAGCTACTGAGCACCAAGCATAACTGATAGCACCATTATTTGTTGCCTGAATAGCAAGCATATAATATACAATACTCACAAAAACAAAGTCTCGAATAAATCGTAATGTAAATAACAACCATGTTTTGCCTTGGGCCATTAGTTCTGACTTAAAAACAGAAGTACAACTTTCAAGAATGGTTGTAAATACCATTACTCTCATCAATTCAGGAAGACCAATAAAAGAACTTCCATAAAAATTAGCTATAAAATTAGCAAAAACATATACCCCAACAAAAGGTATCATGGTTGTAGTAAAATTTATCAATAGCATCTTATTAACAGTCTTATCATGTTGTATCTCGTCGTTAACAGAACCAGATAAATAAGATAATACAACATTACTGAGCAGTGAAGGTATCATTAAAACAATTGAGTTCCATTGAGCTCCAGCAGAATAAAGGCCTAGTTCTCCAACAGACGCATATTTTGTTAGCAGCATTACTGCTGTCCAATGACATATGGTAAATGAACTTTCTTGCAAAGCTACTGGAAATGAAAAAAGTATCAATTCTTTTTTAAACCCTTTATTCTTTTGCACAATCAAACTTCTAATCATTTTTCTAATGGTAAAATAATTCAACAATGCATTAAATGCTTGTGAAGAGAGTAATGCAAGCAAAGAACCTTTAAGTCCACCAAAGAAGGTAAGAGGAACACACAAGACCAACATAAAAATTCCTGAAAGAAAAGAGTTTCTTGCAGATATTTTGAAATCTTTTAATCCTGCTAAAATACCTATTTGTGTAGTTGTAATTGCTTTAAAAACAACAACAACGGCTAATGCTTGGAAAGCTATCTTTAATCCAGGTTCATTTACATAATTTGCTAAAGGCGCTGAAAATACTATCAATGTTAAAGCGATAAGAATACTAAAAGAAAATGTTATCACTAATGAATCTTTGACAATACATCTAACATAATCCTTTTTATCGTTCATATATTGTGCAATGTATTTTGTGGAAGTAAAGCCAAGACCAAAAGTAGCAAAAGAGGCTATGTAAAACATTGTTGTCTTTACAACACCATATTCTCCATATAAGTCTTTTCCAAGAAATCTGGCTATTAAAATACCAGCTAACAGCATAAGTGCATTACCTATTCCATTACCAAATACAGCCCAAAATGAGTCTCTGAAAAGTTTGCTATTAAGTAACGTTACTCTTATTTTATTAATACTCTTCATATCACTAGTATCCACGAAAATAGTTTAACAGTTTAAGAACTGACAAATCAATAGTTAACTTTCAAAATTGAGTGATAATTGTGTCCATTGCTGGTTTTATGTATTCTTCTCTTTTTTGTTCAGCAAGCAATTCTGACAATGGTATTTTGGATAATAATGGAGTACTTAGAAATCTCAACACATCATTTGTTTGCACCGTCAATTTCATGTTTTCTTCTGAGATACATGAGTTCATTGATTATACAATGTTCTACAAGTATACATACGGGAGATGTAGAACTGGTTTTCGGTAGCTCCTGCTGACGAATTTCCTTCTTCGACAGTTTTTGACCGAGAAAGAAAGTCCATCCTCCTTCACTTCAACTGTTTTATTGCGTATACCCTTGTACCATTTGCAGAAAATATTGTAGGGTACTTTGTTACGTGAGCAGAACTGCTCAATGGAGATGCCTTGCGGCATTGCCTCCGTCTGGTGTTGGAAATAGAACTTTTCTAAATCTTCGCGGCTATACATATTTTTTATATTAAAATTCAGCAGCAAAGATACCCCCTATATTAAGCCCTAATTTGAGTGCTTACTGTAAAAGACATAATAACAAACCAAACATGCTGAGGAAAAGTAACTCAGATTGCATTTACCTCCACATGGGCAGACAATCTATTATTATTTTATACCATAATACCCAGCATACCACTCAGCAAATCTCCTCAAGCCATCTCTCAGGCTTGTATTGGGCTTGAAGCCGAAGTCTTGTTCCAGGGGATTCGTATCAGCGTAAGTAACAGGCACGTCACCTGGCTGCATGGGAACAAGTTCCTTGTGGGCCTCGAAGTCGTAGTCCTGGGGAAGCACGCCGGCACGGACCAGCTCTTCCTGCAGGATGGTTACGAAGTCAAGGAGGTTTTCAGGGGAGTTGTTACCGATGTTGTACACCTTGTAAGGGGGGATGGGCAGACCGTCCTCGCCATTCTGCTTCTCAGGAGCGTGCTGCATGATACGAACAACACCTTCTACGATGTCATCTACGAATGTAAAATCGCGTTTGCAGTTGCCATAATTGAAAATCTTGATGGTTTCGCCTTTTACTAATTTGTTGGTAAAACCAAAGTATGCCATATCTGGACGGCCAGCAGGACCATAAACTGTAAAGAAACGCAAGCCAGTAGATGGAATGTTGTAGAGTTTGCTATAGGCATGAGCCATAAGCTCGTTGCTCTTCTTCGTGGCGGCGTAGAGGCTCACGGGGTTGTCTACCTTGTCGTCTGTCGAATAGGGCACCTTCTTGTTGCTGCCATAGACGGAAGAGGATGAGGCATAGACCAGATGTTCCACTTCGTGGTGGCGGCACGCCTCGAGGATGTTGT
>OFMT01001149.1_pt1 | contig 20232 bp, 17 predicted proteins | sample 1541891 | NCBI WGS metagenome assembly OFMT01 (sample SAMN04209230, study PRJEB22552) | human gut metagenome | biome: gut; material: feces | host: Homo sapiens | place: USA: Oklahoma | reverse complement strand
TCTGATACCAGATGACCGCTTGACGCTGTAACTACGGGCATTCTACGAATTAAGCAGATGCTTCCTTCTGTCCTAACCGGTACTCCATATCCACTTGTGGAACGGTATCTGTTAGCAGAATGTTAGCAACTCAAAGTTCGTAAAATCGTCTAGTCATTCCAACGCTCTCGTTGGAGAATTGGATACTCGAATGAATCAACACTAGACACTAAGGAGTCAATATCAAAAGGCTCTGCGAGCTGATAACCCGCAGAGCCATAAAACCGTGAAGCTGTTTATGCGGCTAACTATCTTGCCGCTGTTGTGCTTGCGAGCCAGCTCTTTACGGTTTCAATATTTACTTTTATAACCTCGGCAATATCCTCAACGCTCATTTTCTTTTCAGCGAGGGAGTAAGCCACATTCTTCTTCGTTTCAAGTTCTCTTTCATCGCAAAGCTGCTCCATTTCCTTGCACATATGTTCCACCCCTTTCTCGGTCTCTTTCAGTTCGTGCACGCGGTCGGCCAAGGCTCCCGCCTGCATCTCTTTCGCTTCCTTCGCACGGAAATCGCGCATCAGTCTTCCAAGCTCGCTGCCATCGTCCTTGCTGGAATCCACGTAGATGAAGTGCTCCTCGTCCCCGAACTCCTTGCCGTTCTCGCGGATTATCCGGTCGATATGGGCTATCGGAAGTCCGCATCCAAGCGCGTCCTTTAAGGTGACAAATATCACGTAGGTCTCCGGGAGCTTATCGAAGTTCTTTCCCGTATCCAGCACATTCGAGTCCATCATCCCAAGATGGTATCTGGCACGTTTCGGGTGCGCTCCCTCATCGTCCTGCTGTATCTCGACGTTGAAGATGCGTCCGCTTCCATCCTTTGCCACGCAGTCCAACACGACGCCTCTGCCATGCATGTTTCTGAAATCCATCTGCGTCTCATTGTCGATGACGGTCAGTTCTTTGTCTTCCAGAATAATTCTAAGGACATACTCGCAGGCATTCTTATCTTTGAATACGTTCCGCGCGAGAATATCGCTCATCACGGTCAGGTTCTTAATCGTTTCCTTGTATCTCTCCTTATGCAAAAGCATCGTTTCTTCCTGATTCATCGGTGAAGACCACCTCCTGTTCGACTCACAAGAAGGTATCAACCATCTTGCTATATATATATTTTACAAGAAAGCCGGTAAACATTCAAGACTTGTATTTTTCCCGCCGAAAGGACAAAATCCTGCGGCTCGCGCGGAGTGGCCGGGGTCTGGGGCAGCGCCCCATTTCAGCAATCTCCGTGCATATAATGAGCGGTCGCGGTGCCCGGCGGGAAAGCCCCTCGCTTTTCCTGCGTCCGGCGCATCGCGGCAGCGAAGGCGAATGCACGGAAGTCGGAGCCGGTCAACTTTTCCGTTCCAAATGTTTCCGTCAATCCGCCTGCGGATTTATGAAAGATTTGTGGGCGGGATGGTTGAGGGGCGAATCCCTCTACCCAGATGAGAAAAGGGTCAACGTTCGCAAATAGGCGCAAATGGGTTCATTTGATGCTAAATGGTGTCTTTTTCTATCATCGGCATCCGTGCATTTGGCAGTTTCTACCTGCATGTTCGTGTATAGGGCAGAGGGATAGAAAAATAGCCTGCGTTATAATCTGTCCCCAAGGAGACGGCATTCTTGCCGCTTCAAAAGACAAAAAATCGGAAAAGAAAGGATGATGCCACATGGCTCAGGATTTCGGCGATGACATGGGAAACGCCCTCCTAAACTTCGTCACAAGGCAGACGGAGAACTATCTGCGGTTCGGGCGTGGCAGGGAACGTGCTTTCGACTGGTGGCAGCGCCATTATAAGAAGGAGGGGAACACTCCCGAAGCCGCAAAAGCAATGGCTGAGAAGCAATCCTCTCGTGAGCAGGTGGTCGTGCCCTTTGGTACTTCCGAGGAAGCCGCCTACTATGCGCAGGTATGCCGCGAGAATGGTACCTATGCCGCCGCCTACACGGACAAACAGGGAAACGGATTCCTTGCCTTTGCCAAGGAGGATGCTAAGACCGTCGCAGGGTATGCCCCGCAATTTAAGGACGTGATGGCGCGTCTCGATGAGCAGCGTATCACCGACGCACTGAATCACGCGGAACCCGTGAATAAGAAGACCATGGATTCCCTCACGGAGCTGACAAGCTATCCCGACCTCCCGGCAGAGGACGTAACGGTCATCCCGGTCACCATCCGTTACAAGGATGCGCCAGACGAGACTTACGATGTGCTCTTTAGCGAACAGGATACCGAAAACCTCAATATCGACGATTCGATTTGCTTCTCCGGCTACTCCCACAAGGAGCTTACAGAGATGGTTGGGCGTGAGACCCATGAGGATTTCGATGTAATTTCCGTCGGTGCCCCCTACAAGGTTCACGCGACGCAGGTGAAAACGGATGCCCCGGAAAAGACCTATGACGTGCCGGGAAAGGATGCACCTGCCCGCAGCGATAGGGTTGCCACTCTTCGCGCCGAGGACACCGCCATTCATACACAGAACATCCGAAACGCTGCCCAAAAGGCAAGGGAAGACTGCACGGACTTTTCCGACTTCGAGCGCAAGATGAACGCGCAGGGCTTCGGTGTGACTGAAACCAGCAAGGGTGAGGTCATGGCCTACGAGCCTGCAAGCCTGAATAAGGACGGTTCGGTACCGGCGTATGAGCGCGGTCGCGACTGGCCGGTCTCTGCGGAGACGTTAAAGAACCGGTATGACCTCGATGTGACCCACAACTGGTTCGAGCAGAATACCCCGAAGGACGCTGGCATCCTCCCGGATAAAGACCTTGCCATGCAGAATGCGCGTCTGGCGCAGGAGCAGATGCGTGACGAACAACAGCTGCTTGAGCCGGTTGCATCTGATGGTTCCATGGATAACGACGGGCGCACGCCTGACCCGAACTCCGGTATTGAGAGCCACGATGGCGCAGATACCGATTCCCGCACCGCCGTCATGGATGTAGAGCAGACCGGAAGCGAGATTCGCCCCTCCGATATTCGCGAGGAGCAGCAATATGATTCCGAGTCCTATTCCCTCACGGGGGAAGCACGCGATATGACCGCTGCCAAGAACCAGATGGATACGGAGACGAAGGCGCAGGAAACCACGCGGGAGCATGGTTCGAGCCTGCCCTTTAACGGCGAAGACGTATTGTAAGGAGATAGACCATGACACTCAAAGACAAATTGCCGGACAGGCTGAAATGCTCCCCGCTTCTTACCATGGAATCGGACAGCGATATCGAGACCATCGCGGAATCCATCGTGAACCTCTCCGATTCAGATGGGGACTTCTTTAAGAAGACGGAAAAACTTCTTCTGATGGCCTGTCTTGGATATTTAAGGGACTGGTGCGAGCCTTCCCAGCGTACCATCGGGAACCTCATCTCCCTTCTTGATGCCGCCCTGCCAAAGGACAACGAGACCCATACCACCCTCGACAACCTTTTCTATGAAATGAAGTCCGGGTGCAAGCGCGTGAAATCGGAAGATGGCATCACGACCCTCTGGGAGCCTTCCGCCCTTTCCCGGTGCGACGGTCTCACTCCACGCGATTCCAATGGTATTGATGTGTCCGAGGACTTTTCGCTCACCTGCTATGAAGGATTCCGCCACGCGGCCACACGAGAGACGCGCACGAGTATTGTGACCACGCTCCTGCTTGTGCTGGAAGCAGTGGAAAAGGAGGATGCATATGGCAAATAGCGCGAACCCGGAAATCAATAAGAAGATTGCCACCTCGGCGCTCGGCACCCTCGTCATCGCCACGGTCTTTTTCTATCTCGGTGACCGCTATGCGAAACCCTCGTCACCTATCCGGGGCAGATTTTCGACCATTTGAGCGATGCATTCCTTTCCATGTGGCAGACCATAAAGGATGCACCGTTTGCCCTCGATATGACCAGTAACTCCCTGCTGTTTGGCGGGGCTTGCTTTCTCATTATCTGGATGATTTGGCTTCGCTACGTGGCGTTCATCGGAAACTATCGTTCCGGCGAAGAATCCGGTTCCGCCCGCTGGGGCACTTTGAAGGAAGGAAAGAAGTTTAAGGACTTGCAGACCGAAGATAACAATCTTCTCTTCACCAAGAACTTCGGCCTTGCCCTGCACCGTCCCAAGTTCGACCCGGAATATGACCGCAACCTAAACGTCCTCGTGGTCGGCGGCTCTGGCTCCGGTAAGACCTTTAACTACGTGACCCCGAACATCTGCCAGCTCAACACCAGCTACTTCGTCACCGACCCAAAGGGAACCCTTCTTAAGGATGCCGGATACCTGTTCACGGACAACGGCTATAAGCTCAAGAGCTTCAATACCATCAACCTTGATGAGTCCATGCACTACAACCCGTTAAAGTACGTGAAGACGGATACCGATATCCTCTCCTTCGTGAACTGCTTCATTATGAACACGAACCCCGAGGGGAAATCGAGCGGTGACCCGTTCTGGGAGAACGCGGAGAAGATGCTCTACACGGCGCTCATCGCGCTTCTCCGTGACTGGTTCCCGGCAAAGGACTACAACATGTCCTCGCTTCTCACGCTCCTCTCCCTTGCGGAAGCACGAGAGAACGATGAGAACTTCAAGTCCGCACTTGACCTCATGTTCCTCCAAATCGAGGAGGGCAAGAAGTACAAGCAAAACGACGGCTCTTCTCCTGACGCTGCGGGAAATGCCGGTCTTTCAAGGAGCTTTGGCACCAAACAGGCAGATAACGGCTGGTCTTGGGTGCCCAGTAAGTTCAAGCGCAACTCCGACGGCGTGAAGCCCGCCGACTGCGGGGGACTTTCCGCCGACGAGGACTTCGCCCTAATGAACTACAAGAACTTCAAGGTGGCCGCAGGCAAGACCTTAAAATCCATCCTCATCTCCTGCAACGTGCGCCTTGCGCCCATCGCGACGGACGGCGTGCGCGAGCTTTTGACCTATGACGAGATGGAGATTGACACCCTTGGTGACCCGGATGCGAAGGTGGCGATTTTCGGCATCCTCTCCGATACCGACAAGACCCTCAGTTTCCTGTTCGCCATCCTCATGTGGCAGACCATCGACCAGCTGTGCCGAAAAGCCCTTTCGGATTATGGCGGGAAACTCCCGACCCCGGTGCATTTCATCTTCGATGAGTTCGCCAACATCGGCACTATCCCGCAGATTGAGGAGACCATCGCGGTCACCCGTTCCCGTAACATCGGCATCACCATCATCCTGCAATCCATGAGCCAGCTGGAAAGCAAATACGATAAGAAGGCGCAGACCATCATCGACTGCTGCGACTCGACGCTCTTCCTCGGTGGCAAGTCCAACTCCACCAACAAGGAGATTGCGGAGATGATTGGCAAGCAGACCATCCATCAGATGACTTACAACGAGTCTACGGGGCAGTCCTCAAGCGCCAGTAAGAACTTGCAGATTCAGGGTCGTGACCTTATCGACGCAGCAGAAATCGGAAAGATGAGCCGCTTAAAGGCAATCCTGCTCATCGCCGGTACCAACCCGCTCATGGATGATAAGTACGACCCCCACGCCCATAAGCGATACCGCTATATCGTGGATAAGCGCAACTGGAAGCGTTTGCATAAGAACTCCTTCGATTTCGAGCGGTATCTGAAAAACGGCTGCGAGCCGTACACCCCCGATGAGGATATGGGTGCGGAGTTCACGGCATGGAAATGGGCGGCATGGAAAAAATCAAGGAAGGGGCTTCTGGGCATATTGCTAAACCGGTAGTCACTTATAATTAAGAGAAATGCCACGCGAAAAAGGCAGAAAGGGGACGAATGGAGGAAGGAACTTGGAAACACTCGTCAAACTCGCCGCCCCGGCGATAGGAACCGCTGCGGGCGCATTCACCGTCGTGGGAATCATCTATCTTGGGATGACCCTCGCGGGACTTCTTCGCGGCGGGGGCGGGGAGATACGCAAAGCCGTTGCAATCATCGTCGCGGGACTTACCTGTATCGCCTTTGCCCATCTGTACGGTTACTAGAAAACAAGTAAACAAGAAAGGAATCAACCATGCTGGAAAACGTGAAAAACCTTCTCTCTGATGGTGTGACCGCCCTCGGCGGCATCCTCATCGTCTTCGGCCTTGTGAACCTTGGCCTTACCATCAAGGACGGTATGCAGGGCGGCGGCGGTCAGCTCTCCGGTGCCCTCGCCATGATTATCGGCGGTGCCATCGTCGTGGGTGCTGCCGTGTACTTCAAGACCGGTATCAACTGGGGTTCCCTCGCGGGTTAGAAAGGAGCGATATCTAACATGCTCTCTGTAGCAGTACACAAGGATATCGCCGAGTATCAGCCCAAAATCGTAGGCAAGATGACCATGCGCACCCTGGTATCCATCACGGGTGCGCTTTCTGTCTCGGTACTTGCCGGGCTTTACATCTACTTCGTTTTGGGGCTGAACGTCAGCGATTGCACCTATTTTATCTACGCCGTCTCGTTGCCGTTTTGGTGCGTGGGCTTCGTGAAGCCCTGCGGGATGCCCTTCGAGCAGTTTGCGCCGCTTTGGCTTAAGGCAAACTTCACGAACGACCGCATCTTCTACAAGCCGTCCATGCGTCTTGCGGGACTTCTCTCTGAGTCGGAAAACAGCAAGCAGAAAAGAACTATCTATGGAAAACACTACCGAAAGCAGGGAAACCTTCGCGGCATCGAATCCTACTCCCCAAGGGCAGGACGGGTCATCTCTTAACGCCGCATTTGACGTGGACGCGTTCGTCCACGCATCCGGTGACGGGTTCGGGAACACCGCGCCCCTGCGCTCCGATACCGGCGCTATCGACATGGATGCCATCTCTCAGGTCGCGCACGTCACGCAGGGTGCCGGAAAGCTGACCCGAAAGGAGAAGAAGCACGCCAAGCGCGAGATGAAGCGCAGGAAAAAGGAAGCCAAGAAGGCCGAGAAGGAAGCGAAAAAGACCTACAGCTCCATCAAGTCCCAGTTAAAGGACAGGGACAAGGAGCTTTCCGATAAGATGGCCGATGCCAGAAAGAAGCGCGACTCCGCGAAAGACGTGGTGAACTACATCGGCTACAACAAGATGTATCAGGACGGCATCTGTGAGGTGGAGGAGGGAATGTTTTCCTCTTCCATCGCCTTCGATGACACCAGTTACCACTCGGTGCGCGATGAGCAGCAGAAAGCCATGTTCTCCGCCATCACCCGCCTTTACGACCAGTTCGGTGCGGATACGCTCGTGCAGATGAGCGTCATCAACACGCCGCTCCTCAAGGAAGAGGTCGGTCATCGCAAGTTCTTCGACCCGGAGCGTCAGGCAAACGATGCTGCAAGGAACGACGCGCAGGTATTCAACAACATCCTGAACGATAAGGTGAAGGAGGGGGTCAGCAACATCCGCAGGAACCGCTACCTCACCTATTCCGTGACGGCGGACACCGCAGAAGATGCAGCGCGTCAGCTCTCCCGTATCGAGGTCGAATCCTCCCGCATCCTAAACTCCATCGGCAGCAAGGCACACCTTATGAACGGCACCCAGCGCCTTTCTGTCATCCATTCACTCCTGAACCCCTATAAGCCGTTCCTGTTCGATTACCAGCGCGATATTTCCGCCAAGCGCTTACAGACTACCAAGGACTGCATCGCACCGACGCAGATTGATTTCCGCCCGGACGGCCACTATAACGACTGCGTAAAACTCGATAACGGGGTCTACGCACAGGTACTCGTGATGAAGAAGTTCGGCTCGGAACTTTCCGACCGCGCACTTGCCGACATGGCAGACCTTCCTATCCCCATGGCTATCACGTGGTACGTGCAGCCCATGGATAAATCCAAGGCTATCAATTACGTGCGCACCCGTTCCGCATGGATTGACAAGGAAATCATCGAGGAACAGCGCTCGGCAGTGAACAAAGGCTATGACTTCTCCATCCTCCCGCAGGAGCTGAAATACTCCAAGGAGGAGACGGAGGACGTGCTCGACCACTTGCAGAACAAGAACCAGCGTCTCTATGTCTTCACGGGGCTTGTCTACACCTACGCGGAGAGCAAGGAAGCGCTGGATACGCAGGTACTTCGCATCATCTCCACGGCACGTCAGAACTCCATCGAGCTTGACACCTATGACTATCGCCAGCGTCAGGGACTTAATTCCATCCTCCCGCTCGGCCATAACCACGTGGAAATCTCCCGCATGTTCACCACGGCGCAGGTTTCCATCCTCGTGCCGTTTGCCACGCAGGAGCTTGACGATGCAGGCGGCAACTTCTACGGCCAGAACAAGCACAGCCGCAACCTCGTGGTCTGCAACCGCAAGAAGCTCACCTCGCCGATGGGCTTCGTCTGCGGCAAGACCGGCTCCGGTAAGGGTATGTTCACCAAGACCGAGATGACGGGCACCATCTTCTCCAATCCGACGGACGAGATTTACGTCATCGACCGCGCAGGCGAGTACACCGCTATCGCCGAACGCTACGGCGGCAGCACCTACCACTTCGGCGTGGGTACCGGAACCCATCTGAACCCCTTCGATACGGTATCCGTGGAACACATGACGAGAAACGAGCAGATTGCGTTCAAGGTGGACGCGATGTTAGCTCAGGCGGGCGCTTCCGCTGCCGAAGCCGGGTCGAACTTCTCTGAGGTTGACCAGTCGCTCGTTCAGCGCTGCACCGAGCTTGCCTTCCAGAAGGCCGCAGAGCGCGGAGACAATCTTCCGCCGACCTTACAGGACTTCTACGATGCCGCGAACGAGCAGCCGGAGGAGCAGGCACAGGTCATCGCACTCCGTTACGAGCGCTTCGTGAAGGGTTCCATGAACTTCTTCAACCATCAGAGCAACGTCGATTTCAACACCCGCATCGTGGACTTCAACCTGAAATACCTGCCGGATTCCATGCTGGTCTTCGCCCTCATCAACGTCTGCGAAGCCGTCCGCAACCGCATGTACTTCAATGCAAAGCGAAACGTCCGCACATGGCTCTACGTCGAGGAGATGCAGAGTATGTTCGCGTACCCGACGGTACTTAACTACTTCTCCCGCTTCTCGAATGAGGGTCGAAAATTCGGACTTTTGCTGACAGGTATCAGTCAGAACGCCACGGCGATGCTCGCCAACGAAGCGGCGCGAAATATCGTCCTCAATGCGGACTTCCTCATGCTTCTCAAGCAGTCCCCGCTCGACCGTATGAAGTGGGCGGAGCTTCTGAACCTGTCCGAGCAGGAGGAGGAATGCATCGACGAGTCCGCAGAGCCGGGTGACGGCCTGCTCATCGCAGGTAACGCCCGCGTGCCGATTCGCGGCAAGTTCCCGTCCGGCAACGTTCTCTATGACCTGTTCTCCACGAACCCCAATGAGACGAAGAAGACGGGGCTTGGGGACAAGAAAGATGCAAAACCCGTTATCTAGCAACCCAGTAAGAAGACCCCGGAAAGGACGGTGAACGTCAGATGAAGGCTTCGGATTTCACGACCGGCGGAAACGACCGTGAGAAAGCCATGAGTAATCTCCTCAAGACCGAAAAGACGGATGCCGTCAATACCGGTCTGGTGGAAAAGGCAGATAAGAGCGCCAAAGCCTTAAAGGGTGACCTCTATTCCGTCGGCAAGAAGGGCACGCACGGCGCGGGAAGTACCGCCCTCGATGCCATCGCAAGGAAACGTAAGAAGACTTCCGCCGCCGATGCCCTTGACGGAAAATCCCGTAGCCAGCTAACCGGAAAAAATGCCCTCACGAAAAAGGTGCAGTCTCGCCACAATCTGAATAAGAGCCTGAAACATGGTGCAAAGGGTGTAGCCGCAAAAGCTGCCCACAACGCTCTCAAAGACTCCGAGCTGGAAGGCACGGACGATTTGGTCGCAACCACGCACACCGGCGCGAAACTTGCCGGAAAGGCGAGAAAGCACCTTCGTTCCGGTAAGGATGCACTTGAAAAGAAAGACTCCCTCGGTGCCCTCTCGGAAAAGAAATACCGCACCGAGAAACTGGATAAGAAAGCTGCCCAGAAGCGGATGCAGTTCTCCAAATACTTCCATAGGAACGTCTACGAGAATGCTGCGGCGCAAGCTGGAAAGAAAAAGGCGCTCACGGTTCTTTCCGGTGGCATCAAGGGAATGCTTTCATCGCTTGCCGGTGCCGTCTCCCAATTCTTTCCACTCATCATTGCCTTCATCTTGGCCTTCGGCCTGATTTCCGTTGTCGGTGGAGGTGCCGCCGATGAGGAGCAAAAGAGCGCATCGCTTGACGGGATGCCCGCATGGGTCACCTACGACCTCGTGCTCGCGTGCCTGAACGCCCACGAGCAGTACGGATATCCCGCTTCGGCGCTCCTCGGCCAGATGATGATTGAGAACGGCACCTCGGACTCCGGTTCCGACCTCGGGCGGCTGTACCACAACTACGGCGGCGTGAAATATGCCGGTTACGATTACGGCGGACTCATCACGGGTTCCGTTAAAATGCTCACCACCGAATACAGCGCTTCCGGCTCTGCCTACAAGACCTACGCGGATTTCGCCGTCTTCAAGGACGATGATTCGTACATGAAGTACCGGTGCGAGCATTTGTATAAACAATCCAACTACACCCGTGTCCCTAACTACCAGAAGGCCATCGACACCAACAACTCCGAACTCTTCCTGCGTGCCCTCGGCGAGGGCGGGTACTACACCGCGTCGCAGGACAGCTATATCGCCCAGTACCGTTCCATCTGCCAAGCCTATCCGCTCGTTGCGCAGCTCGATTCCATGACCGCAGAGGAGTTCAAGAATCGGTACTCCGGCACCACCCTCATTCCCGGTGGCGGGCAGGACTACCAGAGCGCCGACCAGTGGCAGAAGGATATCGTGAATGCCTGCTCGCAGACTCCGTGGCCGGGAGCCAACCTTTGCGCCACATGGACAACAAGGGTCTATGCAAGAGCCGGTCATCCCGTCGGCGGCAACGGCAATACGCAGCTCGGCAATCAGGGATACGGTGCCAATTACAGCCAGAAACGCGCCACCACCGACCTCTCCCAGATAAAGGTAGGAATGCTCATCTCCGCCCAATACGGCTCCAACACCGCCGCCGGTAACGCTTACGGACACGTCGGCATCTATATCGGTGACGGCAAGGTCATGGATAGCATTTACTCCGGTCTGCGCACCATCTCCCTGTCCGATTGGGTTTCCCAAAACGGAAGAGGATGGGTTGTCTGCGGCTATCCATGGGACTGGCGCTAGGAAACCAGAAAGGATACCTGCTATGAAGAAACTGAAAGCATGGATGACGGAACACAAGAAGTTTTCCGTCATCGCCCTGTGCCTGCTCTTAATGTTCACCTGCGGCTCTGCCATGAGCGCCATCAACGTGTCGCATCACCGCGCGGAAACCGCAAAGGAGCAGAACGCAGGAAATAACACGGACACTACCACAGCCGCTGAGAAGAAGACGAAGGAGGAAACCGGGAAAGTGGAGCTTACCGATGCCCAGAAGGAAATCATCAAGGGATACGATACCGATACCAAGGAACTCATCGACACCCTCTCCTCTTCCGTCTGGTCGGTAAGCGAGGGGCGCTACACCCTCAAGTTTGCCGATGACTCCTACGTGGAAACGGTGAACGGAACCCCGACCGTCCATAGTTACGCCATCTCCCGCGTGGAAAAGACCTCCGATGGGTACGGCGGTTATCTCTATACCATCGTCTTCGAGACCGATACCGGCACCCATATCGTGACCTACACGGACGGCAGCGGCGCTGCGGTGAACTCCGATTCTAAGACCCCCGGTGAGAACACCATCTCCACCCTTACAAGCTCTACGATGTTCGCTCAGAAAAACACCGCATACGAGCGTGCCGAAGCGGTGGCAAACATTACCGTGAAGGGCATGAACAGCGAGGTCACGAAACTCTTCGGCGGGGATGAGAAGGCCGTCACCACCGCCCTCTCCAAGTGGTGCGCCGTCCATTACCCTTCTGTCACCGAAGCTACATGGCAGAAAGTCGTGAACCTCGACTATGAGAACGGGGTCATCACCACGGACTTCAAGCTCAACGACACAAACTCTGTTTCCATCACCTGCGTTTACGAGCAGTCCACGGGCGAGTTCTCCTTCGAGGGCTAGGGCAGCATCGCCATGCAGGCAGAAAGGAATCTCTATGAATGAACAACTGACTTTACAATCCACACAGCATGAGGAGACGAAGACGGTTCCCCTGCGCAGGAGAAAGGCTTGTCTCGCGGGCACATTCGCGCTCTTCGCTGCCTGCGCACTCGTGCTCCTCATTCCCCATCCGGCCTATGCGGGTATCATCGGGGACTTCCTTGATATCCCCAACATGATTAAAACGTGGCTTCTGCAAATCGCTGCCACGCTCTTCAATACCTATTTCGGTGTCATCAACCAGACGCTTGATGCGAAGTTCATTTCCGGGCCGTTCAACGAGCTTTTCGGAACAACCGAGCCGTATGGCGTGGTAAAAGACTTCTATCAGGCCGGGGTCATCCCCGTTGCCCATGCCATCCTAGGTCTCTTCATGCTGATGCAGCTCATCAAGATTAGCCAGCGCATCGACGCGACGAGCACCCTTCCCGCCGTGAAGGATATCGTATTCCTCGTGGTGACCTACTGCATCCTCAGCTACTTCATCGACAACGCCCTCGACCTCGTTTCCGCCATCTACGGCATCTTCAACGACCTCGTTGGTAACGTGTCGGACAAGCTGCAATCGAAAAACTGGTATGAACCCGGAATCAAGATGACCAAGGACGATGCGGTCGATGCCACGTTCGGCGGATGCTTCCTCCTTTTGATTTTCGGACTCATTTCATGGGCGGTCGGACTCGTTTTTTATGCGGTCTCAATGGTCGTTGCGCTCGGGCGTTCCGTTCAGCTCTATGTCTATGCCGCCTTCTCTCCGATTCCCATTTCCCTTCTCGGCTTCGAGGAGACGAAGCAAATCGGAATCGGTTACCTCAAGAACTTTGCGGCAGCAGCCCTCGCAGGCGTGGTCATGGTTCTTATCCTCTACCTCTACCCGCATCTTGTGACCGCCCTCGCGGTTTCCGGCGGATTGGGAAAGGCTGAGATGCTTGGTCTCGCACAGGGCGTAGAAACATTCGACTCGTTCGGTGTCATCATCAAGACTATCGCCGTTCTCATCACGACCATGATGGGGCTTGTAAAGTCCGGCTCTTGGGCGAAGGAAATCCTCGGCGCGTAGACGCTTACCGAAAACCTGCTACCGCTCACCGAAGGGGCGTGCCGAAACCGGTGCGCCCCTTCCCCTTAATAAGTTATTATTGGGAGCCGAGCATCGGCTTCCGATGGAAAGGAACACGCTGTGGTATATAACACACCGGAAACGGTTGCCGACTACCTAGCCCGCTTCCAGATGGAGATAACCCATCGTGGAAAGGGCACCTTCACTCCCGACCATGTGAAGTATTCCCTCACCATTGCGAACGGCGGGAAAGACTTTTCCACGACCTTCGAGTCGAACCCTCATGTTCACGGCGAACCCACCATCACGCAAGTCTTTGGTGCCCTCGCATCCGATGCGATGGTTGTTCGTGACTACGGGATGGATGAGTTCGTAGACGAGTTTTGCGACGGGATGAAGCCGTCTGCCGCCATCCGCGCCTACAACTCCTGCAAGGAGACCTACGACTGGATGCGTGACGGTCTGTATCTCTCGAACGGCGATATTGCATCCCTCTCCGAGGTTATCAGCGAGAATGAGGACGAGGTAAACACTCTGGTCGAGAAGGCCGCATCCGAGCGTGCCGCGCGGTACGCCTATGACCATCCGAAGCTGCCGAAGGGTTTCGTTACTATCGAGCAGCTGCAAGGAGACCTTGACCTCGGGGACTTGCGCGACGAAGTGGAGGATTTTGATTTCGATGGTGACCTCACCGTCGCGTTCAGTGAAACTGCCGACGATAAGGTCGATAGCAACTACCATGCCCTTCTCTCGTGGCTTCCCGACCACACGGAGTGGTTGGAACAAGCCGAGTTCGACGGTCTTCTCGAAGGCTGCAAGGGCGATATCTACAAGATGGTTCAGATGGCGCAGTACGAGTGCTTCAAGTCCGACCTCTACGACCATCGCGAGGATATCTGCCGTTACGGCACCCTCGACCAGCTAAGGGATATGGGGGTCTATGCCATCCGGGAAAGCCTTGCAGACGAAATCTTAAGCGGCCTCTCCTATGATGAGGATTATGCGCCGACCGATGACGCGAAGGATACCATCATGGGTGCCGTAAGCGCCGCGTTTAAGGAGCGGTACGGAGAGGACTTCGCCGAAGTCGCGACCGACTTTGGGCAGGATATCGACGATATCGCGGGTCACGCAAACCCTTGTATCCTGAGTGTGGATACGGTACGCGCCGTGAACGAAAAGGGATACGACGCGGTGTTCGCCGAGCAGTGGAAGGCCGAGCTTTCTGAGTGCGATATCGACCCGGAAGCGGTTTCCGTTGGCAGCGAAGCGCACGATATGGAAAACGGCAGGGATGGGCTTGATGGTAACGCCCCGGAAAAGGATACCCCGGAAAAGGACGATAGAGATGCGCAGCCGTCTGTAGACACCGACAACCGTTAGAAATGTGCATGGAAACGGGTGAGGGCAAGGCTCCGCCCGTTTTCTGCTGAAAGGAGACTCTATGGAACCGAAACCGAAAGAGCGCATCGTCTTCGACGAAGACCCCTACTATGGAGCCGAAGGCGAAAAGATGGCGGTAAACGACCTCATGGAACGTAAAGGTCTGACCGAGGATGAGGTGCGCGAGGACTTCACTGACAATGAGATTTTCAATCATCAGATGGAGATGAAAGCCTTCGATTACGAGGAGGAGATGCGGGCACTTGCCGCCTTCTTTAACGGGGAGAAGTCCGACAAGTCGGATTTCATCAACCCTTACGGCGGCAACCACATTTTTGTGGCTGGCAGCGTAGAACGTTGGGATGACACAATCCCCGTTATCACCGTCTACAAGGACTTCGATGCCGCCACCGATTGCTCTCCATCCCGTTTCGGTCAGGGCAACGTTTTCGCCGACTGCGAGATTCAGAAGGTCTGGGACGAGAACGGCACGCTTTACCTTGCCGGTGCCCATCATGACGGGCGCGTATCCGTCGAGATGCGTCAGCTCACCGATGAGGGCGAACGCCTTTGGGGACAGCTCGATTACGAGGATTATCTGCCCCTCGAAGGGCTTACCGCCATGGGAAAGCACTATAGGCTTGGCGCTGAGAAACGGTTCATCCACGACCTCTATAACAGCCCGGAACTCTGCGCCGCCCCTCGTTATATGGAACAGTCCTTCGGATGCCCTTCTGAGGAATACGAGAAAGGGGAAGGGACGCTCCCTCACGACTTCACCACCGGCAAATGGCGTGTGCATCTTATCTACCCCGGAGAGCGTTACGGTCTCGATGGTTGCCTGACCTATGAGCTAAATGCTTACTCTGGCGCACCTGCCGCCGCCCATCGCGCATCCTACCCCCTTGTGGAGTTCTACGATACCTCGCAGGATGCCGCACGCTTCCCGGACGGTCAGTTCGTCTCTCGCTACTACATGACCGACCTGCTTGAGGACAATTCCATTGCCGTCTCCATCGACACGATGCTCAAGAACGGGAACCAGTTCTCCCTTGATGGCGGCATCCCCGCTTGGACAGTTGAAGGCGATGACCTTGCAAAGGTGAACGACTTTCTCAAGAAAAGCTGCATGGAGTTCTGCGGCTCCCTTCCCGGTGACGAAAAGGACGAGGATGGCTACTCTCTTTCGGGGGAAGCGAAGGATGCCACTGCATCCCGTAATGGGCTGAGCAGAAACCAGATGGGGATTGAAGAAAAAGCTGCCGAGTGCAAAGAAGCCGCGACCGTCCTCGCTAACGGGGATGCCCTTTAGAAAGGATGGAATCTATGAAAAAGAATCCTTATAGTGCCTGTCCCCACGACTTCACCACCGGAAAATGGCGCGTGCATCTCGTCTATCCCGGTGACCCCCGTGCGGACGGCTTCCCTCGCGGAAGCAAGAAGGGAAATCCCCCCTGCGCCGACACGATGGTCGAGTTCTACGATACCGAGGATAACGGGCAGTTCGTAGCCAGTTTCCACATGAACACCTTGCTCGGCTACCCTTGGAACGGAATGGTCGGTGCCGACCTCGACGGCCTTGAAGCGTATGGATTCGCTTATCCACTCAGCACACAAGCCGCGACCGACTGGCTTGAGGGCGATGACCTTGCGAAGGTGAATGCTTTCCTCAAGGAGACCTGCAAGGAGGTCTTCGGCATCCTGCCCGGTGCGGACGATGACGGCTATTCCCTTTCAGGGGAAGCGAAAGAAGCCGCCCTCTCGCGCTTCGCTCTCCCGGAGAACAGGAAAGCCGCCCTCGATGTGATTCGGAAACTGAATGAGTCGAGAGACAGCAACGACAACGCCCTTTAGGCGTTTCCACCAAGAAAGGAGAAATGAACATGGCAGAAGATTTCGGTGACAGCACGGGAAGCGGCCTTGTGAATACCGCAGGGCAGGCCGCAAAAGAGGTCGTTCAGGCCGTCGTGACAAAGGGTGCGGGCATCGGAGGAAAGGGCGGTGGCGGTATCTCCCTCTCCGGGGAAGCCAAGGACATGATGGCAGCTTCCAAACAGCTTGCAGGCGCATCTGCCGCACCTTCCCGCGAGCATCTGGTCGCAAAGCCCGACCTCTCCCGTTAGATAGAACCACAGAAAGCCAGCAAACCGTACAACCAGAAACACAGAAAGGATGATTGCCATGCCAGATAACGACTTCTGGATTGGGCAGGAGCAGATTCCCGTTGACCTCTCCCTCCTGCTCACCTACCACAACGATGAGGATTACTGGTACGCTCCGGGGGAGTATGCGCTCAGGGTCTATACCGTCGATACCCTGAACACCAACTTCGCCCGTCCCTGCTTCGCGCTCGGTGAGCGCAAGTTCGACCCGGAGATGGAGGATGTTTCCGGTGCTATCGAGAACACCCTCCACGAACTTCTCGATTCCGGTGCGACCCCCGAGGACGTGTACCGCATCATGGGACTCGTTAAGGAGAGCGAACTTTCCCCCGAGACCAAGGAAGCTGACAGCTATCTTCCCATCGACCTCGGCTATTGCATCGACGGAAATATCGTCTCCTATGAAGCGGTGCCGGAGGGCGTTGCGACGGTGCCTGAAAACGTAGACTACCCGCGTTACGCGGAAGCGATGGAGAGCCATGTGCCGCTTCCCATCGCTACGCAGATTGCCAAGCATGATTTCTCTCACAGGCAGGCGGATATCCTCATGGAAGCCGCCCGCAGCCCGCACGTCTCGCCCGAGACGCTTGAGACGATAGCCGACAAGACCCTTTCGTCCGGTAAGATGCGCGGTCTTCTGGATATCGCTTCTGTCGGCAAGAACCCCCTCGATTTTCGCAATATGGACGAGCAGACACTTAAGGCGGCTGTTTCCGTGCTGTTCCACGGCGGCAAAGACCTCCCCGTCACGGAGCTTGGCCTTGCGCAGCTGCGTTCGGTAGACCTCGCGCTGATGGACGGGGCTTCCTCCGCCGAAGCCATGCGTGCAGCCGAGAAGTCTGCATCCGCCGAGCCGGAAGCGACTGCCGCATCTCTCGCATCCGAAGCCCGCGACGCGAAGGCCGCTCGCACCGAACTCGATAGCCAGTCGGAGACGAAGGATGCCCCGACACGCGCGGAAAAGGCAGATGGCTCCCTGTGACAAAGCCGTTTCATGGGCAGAAAGGAGGACACCTATGACACCTGACGGAAAAACATTCGACCCGGAAACCGTTACCGACAAACAGCTCGTTCAGTACGAACAGGCCATCGACCGTGGCTTAACCGAAGCCGATGCGATGCGCCTGACCGAACACGAGTACAACGGCTTTCAGGCCAATGCCATCATCGCCGCCGCGCTGAATCCAGCGGTGGGAGAAGACGTGCTGGATGCTCTCGCGACCCCCAAGTACACCGCATCGCAGATGACGGCCATCGCGAAAATCGCCATCAGGGGCGGAGACTTCGCACGCTTCCTAGACCCGCAGATGGACGCACGGCGCATGGAAGCCGCCTATCTGGTCGTGGCGCACGGTGGGAGCGACTTGCCTGTGGAACGTCTCTCCCGCTCCCAGCTGCTCACCATCAACAACATCCTCCTGCAAGGCCATATCCCCTATGAGACCGTCCGCGCCATCGCGAAGCCCGCGTTTACCCCTGAGAGCATGGAGGTCATCGCCGCCGCCATGGAAAACGCACGTCATGACCCCTATACCGGTGAGCACTCGCTGACCGAAGCGCAGGTGGCGCGTATCATGAACCCGGAATACAGACCGGAGCAGCAAATCGCGCTTCTTACCGCCATGCGCGGGCAGACCCCGGTTGCAGACCTGAGCGATGCGGACTTTGCGGGGCTGTTCCCGGCTTCCCTTTCCGTAGAGCAGATGAGCGCCTGTGCCTATGCCGTGAACCGGTGCGGGTATAACACGCCACTTCTCATGATGACCATGCAGGCGTGCGCGGACATGAACGCGCAACAGCTCATGGCCGTCTTCGATGCAACGGCGGCAGAGTTTTCCGATGCCACTATGGCAAAGGTCTCCACAATCCTTATGCACACCCCAGCCCTTACCTCCCAGCAGATGCGCTACCTGCTCGCGGAAGCTAGGGACGGTACCCCGTTTCCGGCTCTGGAATCCATGAAGGAGCATCTGCTTACACAGGCGGAACCCGAGAAGGCACAAGTTACCGAAACCGGTATCAAGTCTGAGTCCCGCGACATGGCATCCGGCAAGGAAGCGCTTGCGGAGCAGGCGGGACTCGATGGCACCAAAAAAATCAATCAGAACAAGGAGATGGAATAGATGTTTCACAACATATCTAATCCCAAATGGTTCGGCAATTGGAGCCGTTTGGAAGATGACTATCTCGGCAACGGCGGAACGGACATTGCCGACAACTTCACTTTCTCGAAAATGGAAAAAACCGGCGGGCTTTTCGGTTCCATCGTCAGACTGGCTACCGCATTTCCCGCCTGCGACCCGGAGACCGGACATGCCACCGGCGCTTGGAAGGTGGCCTGCGAGTCCATCGACCTCGATGAGGTGCCGCTTTCCGATATCGCGGACATGATTTCCGGCTTTGACTGCGAGACCATAACCGATTTCCGGTTGTTCAACACCGGGGCATTCGATGACACCCCATGGCAGCAAGCCCTCGGCGAGCTTTTACTGCGCCTGCGCATCGAGAAGAGCGATTACCCATGGATACTGTGCCCCAACTCCGAGTCCGCCGTGAACATGATGAACATGGTCATGGATGCGCACATGCCGAAGGACTTCTTCGATGGTTTTGTCTGCGGCGATGAGGAATATGGTCTCAACGAGGAAGCACACGAAATGGCTTCTGGACGGAAGGAAATCGACACCCAGACGGAAACCAAGAATGCGCCGGAAGTTGACACGGACAAGGAGGTGAAATAGATGACCGATAATTTCAAGGAGATAGGTTCCCTGTTCGGCAGGGAAGGCGCGGGTGCAGGCTTCGCCAAACAGACGGATAAGGAATCCTTCACCTATGCCTTCGCTTGGCCGGAGGGGGATACTTGGGCAACCCTCACCGGATACCTGAATCTCGATGAGCAGCCGGAGGAGTACGTGCGCCGCGTGCTGCAAGACGGCGGATTCCGCTCCGATTGGGGCAACCCGGATTACGACCCCATCGGTGATTTCAAGGAGACAGCCGGTGACGAATACCGGATTCCTCTCCTGAAAGTCCTGCTCCGGGAGCAGCTGGAAAGCCGCTACGAGGTCGCAAACCATTTTTCGACGATGAACCGCGCCCGCGTGGAGCTTTCCGCCTTTATCCAGAACGAAGGCGGCGCACCGCTTCCCGAAGACGCGCTCGGTACTCCCGAAGAACAGGGTATCCGTGCCATGCTCATCGCCACCGGTGAACTTCCGCGCAAGGTGACCCTTCTGCCAGATAAAAACGGCTCCACCTTAAAACCGTTGCAAGCGCTGGTGGGTGGAAATATCGAGACTTTCGATATCGCTTTCGGAGAGGGGGTTTCCCTTTATGTGAACGGGGAGGGTCTGTTCACCTGCCCGCCAAATCGTGCCATTTTCGCCACCGAGGAGATGGCTAAAGCCGGATATCTCTCCCAGCTCGATTACTCGAAGGTCGTGGAGATGGGGGATTTCTACACCGTTCTAAACGGCGATATCGTAGCCGTGGGCTTCGACCC
>OFMT01001145.1_pt1 | contig 20249 bp, 12 predicted proteins | sample 1541891 | NCBI WGS metagenome assembly OFMT01 (sample SAMN04209230, study PRJEB22552) | human gut metagenome | biome: gut; material: feces | host: Homo sapiens | place: USA: Oklahoma | reverse complement strand
CGGTGCTTATGAAATTTAATTTTCACTAACCTGTGGTTTGTGGGTATTCAAAAAAACTTATTATTCTCCTGAATTAGATAAGAAAAAATCAGCAAATAAGATAATTGAAGGTTTAAGTAATGAGAATGATACGTATAAAGGCTTGTTTAATGAGGAATTTATGGCATTAACAAAGTTTGGTAATAACTATTGTATAAGACATCATGAAAAAAATAAGATGGCTATTGAGAATGATTTACAATATAAATATTTTTATTTGCGTTGTTATGCACTGGTTTCAGTGGTAATGGATTCGTTGAAATAGAAGGGTTACTGGATGTTATTTATACAAAACTAAAATAAATGTCTGTCCACGAATATTATAAAATGTATAGTGAAGAGCACTATGAAAAAGATAATAGTTAATGTAATGCTAGAACGGTTCAAGCCGTTCTTTTTGCGTTGTATGGACAAAAAATATAATTATTTATATTAACGCCTAATATAGTCAGTTATAGAAGAGTTACTAACAGCATACATAAAAATAAAAGAGTAAAATAATAAGTGATAATTAAGGTAGAGGAGGAAAATGTGTATTCAAGTTTACACCTATTTAGCGTATAATGATAATTATGGGATTTTATAACCTAAAATATTATTTTATGCAAAAATAAAGGATTAAATTTGATTCTTATAACATGAATAGGAGACTAAAAGATGAATATTAATACACCTTATAGAACAATTACAAGAGAACAATTTTTGTTTAATGAAATGCGTATTGTAGCAAGCCTCTTATCAGAAGGAAAAAGTGAAAAAGAAATTGTAGAAGAAATAGCAACTAATAATCTTTTTCAGTATCCAACAGAGAGAATGATAAAGAATATTGCTCAAGTATGTTTGAACAGATTTAAAGAAGCAGATAGTAAAGAACTTGTTGAATTAGTTGCAAAAGGATCTAGTGATACAGCTAAACAGGCATGTCTATTCTTAATGATGAATTATTATCGTCTTGTGTGGGAATTCATGATTAATGTAGTAGGTGAAAAATATAGAACAAAGAATACTTCTTTTGGTAAGGTGGATTTAAATTCATTCTTTACTCAGTTACAAGAACAAAATGAAACAGTAGCTTCATGGAGTGATTCAACTGTTAATAAGTGCAAACAGGTATTAAAGAAAAGTCTAGTTGAAGCAGGATATTTAGATAATGCCAGATCACAGGAATTGAATCATATTTTATTAGATCCTGAATTAAAAGATATTATTGAGCATACACAAAATCCAAATGCATTAATCGCATTTGGATGTATGTAGGGAGGTCATTATGTCTAATATTACAGAGAGATTGGATAATCTAAAGAAAACAATACAGGAAGATGACTTTCTTCAAGGAAAGGGATTAAGTAATGAAGTAAATATTAGAATGTTTTGTTATAACGTGAAAGAAGAAATGGCTGTACGTTATTTTACAGAACATTTATCAAATGATGATCTAACGTGTAATGTACAAATAGTAGATTTATATGAAACTTTTCTTTCTATTTGTGAAGATAAAAGAATACTTGATCGTATTCCACAATTAGAACAAAGAAAAGGCAAAGACTTCTTAGAAAGACAGTTTGAAAAAACATGTAACTCAGAAGTGTTTGCTAAGAAAATCGTTGATATTTTTGTTGATAGTAATGATTTATTACTCATCACGGGTGTAGGAAAGGTATTCCCATTTATGCGTGTACATGCATTATTAAATGCATTACAAGAGAATTTTAATAAGAAACCAATCGTAGTTTTATATCCAGGTACATTTGATGGGCACTATGTAAAACTATTTAACAAGTTAAAGTCTAATGAATACTATAGAGCATTCAATATGATTTAAGGGAGACAAGAGTATGAAAATCGGAGAGATGTTTGAAGAAGATATTGAACGTCCAATAAATGGTGTAGTTCAGGTAGAACAGGAACAAGAAAGTGTAGTAAAACAAGAAGTTAAAGAATATGTAGTTACAACAGAATTAAAGAAACATTTTGCTAAGTTCTTTAATGAATATAGTGAATCTTTTGATGAGCCTACTAATAATGTTGGTGTATGGATTACAGGGTTCTTTGGAAGTGGTAAATCACACTTCCTAAAGATGTTATCTTACTTATTAGAGAACAAAGATATTAATGGAAAGAAAACAGTGGATTATTTCGAAGAGAAGTTTGATGATCCACTAGCTTTTATGAATGTTCAAAAATGTGTACAGAATCCTACAGAAACTATCTTATTTAATATTGATGCTAAGAGTTCTATTAGAAAAGATAAGACTTCTGTGTTACAGGTTTTCTATAAAGTTTTCTATGATCATATTGGTTTATATGGTGATGATTTAAAACTTGCTAAACTAGAACAGTACATTATTAAAAAAGGTAAGATGGATGCATTCAAAGAGGCTTTTGAAAGTATTCATGGTGATAGCTGGGAAGAGGCAAGAGCTGAGTATATATTCTTTGATACAGATGTCATTGATGCTTTAGTTCAAACTGGTGTAATGAATGAAACAAGTGCAGAACACTGGATGGAAATAGATGAAATTACAAATGTAACACCAGAACAATTTGTAAATGAAGTTAAAGAATATGTTGATTCTAAACCAAAAGGTTTCCGTTTATTATTCATGATCGATGAAGCAGGTCAATACATTGGTGAAAGTAGTGATATGCTTTTAAATTTACAGACAATTGTTGAATTGCTAGGTAGTAAATGCCGTGGTCAGGTATGGGTTATGGCAACAGGACAGGAAGCACTTGATGATATGTCTATTAAACTACGTCAGGATGAGTTTTCACGTATCATGGCACGTTTTGCTATTCGTTTAAGTTTAACTTCTTCATCTGTAGGTGAAGTTATTGAAAAACGTTTACTAACAAAAAAAGATGAAGCAAATACTGTTTTAGATAACGTATATGAAAACAATGAGAATGTATTAAGTAATTTATATACTTTTGATACAGAAGTTAAGGATTTAAAGGGATATAGTTCTGAAGATGAATTTGCACGTGTTTTCCCTTTTGTACCTTATCAGTTTATTATCATGCAGAAAGTATTCAATGAAATACGTAAACATGGTCATGCAGGTAAACACCAATCAAGTGGTGAAAGATCTATGTTGAATGGATTCCAGGAATCTGCACAGCGTATTAAAGATAAGAATGAATTAACTTTAGTGCCAATGTATGCTTTCTATGATACATTACATAGTTTCTTGGATACTTCTGTACGTTCTGTTATGGAACGTGCTGAGAAAGCAGCTAAAGAAGGTAATGGATTAACTGTAGAAGATGTTGATTTATTAAAGCTTTTATATTTAGTTCGTTATATTGATGATATTAAGTCTAATATTGAGAACCTTACAATCTTAATGGCTGATTCTATTAATGTAGATAAGATTGAATTAAGACAACAGGTTATTGAATCTTTAGACCGTCTTCAGAAACATAATTATATTGGTCGTAATGGAGAAATTTATCAGTTCTTAACAGATGAAGAACAAGATATTGCACGTGAAATCAATAATCAGAGTATTGATGCAGCAAATGTAATCAGCAAAGTTTGTACAATTATCTTTGATGATATCTATACTACTAAAAAGTATAGATATACAAAGAATGGTTATAACTATGATTTTGATTTTATTAAGTCTGTAGATAATCAGAATCATGGTAATTCTAATGGTGAAATGAAGCTTAAGTTCGTTACTGAAGCAAATGATGATTCAAGTGAATTAAGATTAATTACAGAATCAAAAGAATATGAAGCTATCTGCAAGCTATCTGAAGAATATTCAATCTTTAGTGATATTGAAAATGCCTTAAAGATTGAAAAGTATATTCGTCAGAAGAATGTAAGTCAGTTAGCTGAATCAACGCAAACTATAATTAACTTAAAGCAGAAAGAAGCACGTAGACTAATAGAAGATGCAAAAGATCATATTAGTGATGCTATTTTGCATGGAAAATTCTATATAGATGGAGACCAAAAAAATATTAGTGGTAATACTGCAAAGAGTGTGCTAGATAATGCATTAGAAACATTAGTAGAACATACATATGATCATATTACTGATATAGAAGAACCTGTAAGTAATGATGCAGACATTCGTACTATTTTGAATGGAAATGTAGGAATGGAAGGAATGCAAGCCAATCAGGCCGCTTGTGATAATGTATATAGTTATTTAGAAACAAAGTATGAACAGAAAATGCCTGTTTCTATGGCAACACTTCAAGGTAGATATCAATCTATTCCATATGGCTGGAAAGAAATAGATATTGCAGCAATTGTCGCAAGACTTATTCAGGCACAAAGAATCACTGTAAAACATTCTGGACAAACAATACAACCTAATGATAACCATCTAGTAGATTATTTACGTAAAAAGAGTGAAATAGGACAGACAAATATTTCTATTAGAGAAACTATACCTGCTAGAAAAATGAAGCAAGTAAAGGATATCTTAAAAGATTATTTTGATATTATGGATATTCCTGCGGATGAGGATGGTTTGGTTAATTGTATAGTGGAGCATTTTAATAATGAAAAGAAGAATCTTGAAGATATGCAGAGTAAGAATGATTCAGCTGTTCATCCAGGTGCAAGTGAGATTGATGAAGCATTGTCTTATGTAAATAAAGTCTTATTAGCTAAAGATGATAATATTGCATTGATAAATACTATTTGTGATTTAGAAGATGATCTTTTAGATTCAAAAGACGCAATGAGAGATGTAGAAAATTTCTATAAGTCACAGATTAATCTATATAATAATGCATCTGAAACAAGAAAAAATGTAATTTATCATGAGAAGGACTATTTATATGATATTCCAGTAGTAAGAGAGGCTGTAGATCAAATAACTGACATCATTAAGATTACTGATAACTATAGATATAATCGTATTCCTCAATTAAATGATTGTATTTCTGTTATTAAAGAAGAAAAAGCAAAAGTAGTGGCTACAAAGAAGGAAGAACTTAATGATTTAATTGATTCTTGTATGTTTGAAGTAAAATATAAAGCTGATTCTAGTGTAAAACTCAAAGATATTCTAGATTCAGCTAAGCGCCAATTTAATACAAAAAAAGATGAAATTAATAGACTGACTGACTTAGTTGCATTAGATGCAAAGAAGAATGCTATTACTAATCTAAAAGATAAGATTATGAGTGATATGGATAAGGTACTTAACCAGAAAGAAGTATCAAAGCATGATGAACCCGTAACTCCAAAAAAGAGAAAAAAACAGGTACGTCAATTACAGCGTGCTGTAGTATTTAGTCAGGCTAATTTATCTAGTGCAGCTGATGTAGAACGTTATCTAGCAAACATAAAAAATAGATTATTAAGTTATATTAATGATGATGAAGAGATAGAGATTAAGTAGGAAGGAGTCTATGTATGAACAAATCAGCAATTAAAACCTATGCAGTATGGGCAAGAACTGAGTTAATAAAACTTGTTACTCAAAGAGCTTATGAATATGAAGTAACAGCAGATAATACTCCTGCTTATAATACAGATTCTGTGCATGGAAGACCTCTTGAGAGTGAAGAAAAGAAACAGCTTGATGAATTGATTGATGAAGTCAATAAGCATGGATTTGAGCATGTTATAGAAGAAGTAGCTTATACATGGTTTAACCGTTTTATAGCACTTCGTTATATGGAAGTAAATAACTACCTTCCTCAGAAAGTAAGAGTATTTACTAATGAGAATAATGAATTCAAACCTGAATTATTAACAGATGCAATCCACATTGAATTAGATGGATTGGATAAACAGAAGGTATTTGATTTTATCGATCATAATAATCAGGAAGACTTATATAAATATCTATTGCTTACATTATGTAATGATATGAATCAATATCTTCCTGATATGTTTGCTTCAATCAGTGATTATAAATCATTATTAATGCCTAATAATTTATTAAGAGAAGATAGCATTATAGGTAGAATGATAACAGATATTGATGAAGATAGTTGGAATGATCAAGTGCAGATTATTGGCTGGTTATATCAGTACTATAACTCTGAACTAAAAGATATAGTTATGAAAAAGAAGAACTATACTAAGGATGATATACCAGCGGCTACACAGTTATTCACACCAGACTGGATTGTTCGTTATATGACTGAAAATTCATTAGGAAGATTATGGTTGGATGGACATCCTGATTTTGATCATAGTACTTGGAAGTATTATCTAGAAGAAGCTGAACAGGAACCAGAAGTCCTTGAACAGTTAAAAAAGATAAGAGAGGAACATGCAAAATTAAAACCTGAAGATATTAAAGTGATAGATCCATGTATGGGTTCTGGTCACATTCTAGTATATGCATTTGATGTGCTAATGGATATCTATAGAGATAGTGGATATACCGATAGAAATGCAGCTAAATCAATTCTAGAGAACAACATTTATGGATTAGAGATTGATGAACGTGCATATCATCTAGCATATTTTGCATTAATGATGAAAGCAAGAAGCTATAACAGAAAAATATTATCAAAGGATACAAAAGTTAATATCCTAGAGATAAGGGAACCTATGGGGAAACTTAAAGAGGAGTATGATCATTATTTAGGAGATTATACTGAATTATCACATTATCTTGTGAATGAGTTTGCAGAAGCCAAAGAATTAGGTTCTATTATTAATCTTTCATGTACATTAGAACAGTTGGGAGGATTGGAAGGTTATCTCAACAGTTTAAAGAGTAGTTCTATGAATAAGGATATGATATCAGATACTGAGATAGAGGAGATAAAAGAACTATTGTTGCCATTAATAAGACAGGCGAAAATTTTAGTACAGAAATATGAAGTTGTAATCACTAATCCACCATATATGTCACCTTCTACAATCCAAAAAAAGTATGTACAAAATAATTATCCTAATTCGAAATCAGATCTCTTTGCGGTATTTATTGAAAAGTGTCATGAATTAACGAAGGAAGATGCATATCAAGCAATGATTACAATGCATTCATGGATGTTTTTATCAAGTTTTGAAAAACTAAGAAAAAAATTATTGAAAGATAATAATATTATTAATATGGCACATCTAGGAGCGAGAGCATTTGAAGATATTGGTGGCGAAGTTGTGCAGACAACTTCTTTTGTCTTAGAAAATTATCATTGTACTCGTTATAAATCAAATTTTAAGAGATTAGTTGAATTTAATTCACAGAATGGTAAAGAGAGGGCATACTTAGATACTGGCAACCTTTACGTAGCAGTATCTGATAATTTTAATAAAATTTCTGGAACTCCAATAGTATATGAAGCTAATAAAAGAATTATTGAATTAATAGAGAATAATAAAGTGTTAAGTGAAGTATCCGAACCTAGAGCAGGTTTACAAACTAGTGACAATGATAGGTTTTTGCGATTATGGTATGAGGTCAATATTAATAAGGTTGGATTTGGATTAGAAAGAAATAATGCATTATGTTCGTCGTTTAAATGGTTTCCACATAATAAGGGTGGTAGCTATAGAAAATGGTATGGAAATAGAGATTATTTAATAAATTTTGAGAACGATGGTAAAGAATTAAAATATTGGCTAGAGCATAATCCTAATGATCCAACTACAAAATCTTGGTCACGTAATTTAAGGAACTATCCTTTATATTTTTTTCAGGGTTTGACGTGGAGTGCAGTTTCTAATGATGTCAGCATGAGATTCTCACCACTAGGATGTACGTTTGATACAAGTGGTCCAATGATATTTTCAAAAAATTTGTTTTATGATTTAGGATTATTAAATTCAAATGTCTTCAGTTTATTCATTTCTTTATTTTCGCAAGGATTATCAAAAGGATCAGGTCATATAGGAAGTGTTCCTTACGTTTTAGATAGTGAAAAAGAGCAAGAAATCAGAAAAATTGTTAATTGTTGTATTTATCTTTCAAAAAATGAGTGGGATTCTTTTGAAACTTCATGGGATTTTATGCTTCATCCATTAATAAAGTATCATGTTGGTACCATAAGTGAAGCATATTTGTTGTGGGATAAAGAAAGTGCTGATAGATTTGATCAATTAAAAACTAATGAAGAAGAACTAAATAAAATTTTCATCAATATATATGGGTTGCAAAGTGAATTAACTCCTGAAGTTGAAGATAAAGATGTTACAGTTCGTAAGGCTGAATTAGTTCGTGATGTGAAATCATTTATTAGTTATGCAGTTGGATGTATGTTTGGGCGCTATTCTTTAGATACAGAGGGACTAGCTTATGCTGGTGGCGAATGGGATAACAATAAATATAAGACATTTATTCCTGATTCTGATGATATTATTCCTATCTGTGATGAAGATTATTTTGAAGATGACATAGTAAGTCGATTTATAGAATTTGTTAGATGTGTTTATGGGGATGACACATTAGAAAAGAACCTTCAATTTATATCTGATGCATTAGGAGGTAATGGTAATCCAAGAGATGTATTACGTAATTATTTCTTAAAAGATTTCTTTAAAGATCATTGTAATACATATCAAGTGACTGGCTCAGGTAAAAGACCTATTTATTGGCAATTTGATAGTGGTAAGAAGAATGGGTTTAAAGCATTAGTATATATTCATAGATATACACCTGATTTGATTGCTAGAATGAGAACAGGATATATACATCCATTGCAGTCACAGTATAGAACGCAGATAGAAATGTTGAATAATCAGATAGATGAAGCATCATTAACGAGTGAAAAAGTTAATCTAAAGAAACAGTTAAAGAAGATAACTGAGCAGGCAGAAGAACTTGGAATATATGAAGAAAAGATACATCATTGGGCAGATAAGATGGAACCAATGGATTTGGATGATGGCGTAAAAGTTAATTATGCTAAATTCCAAGAACTACTTGCAAAAATCAAATAAATATGAAAGGAGTGGTTTTATGAGTTATATTGATGAAATCATTTCACAGTGTGAGGAATTAATGAAACAAAATATAACTAGTTCGTCTAGTGAATTTAAAAGTTGGAAAAATAGGACTGAACGTTATTTATATAGTAATTATGGTGAGGGAAGTATTGAATTAAAGCAATTTAATAAAATAATATTTTCATTAACTGCTTTTACTATTGGTACCGAAAACTACAGATTTGTAGAGGCTTGCCATGAGGGGTTAAAAGTTGCATTAGAAATGTTAAATGATTTAAAAAGAAGTAGTGACGTAAGTGATTTAGATAATATACATTCTTATGATAATAAGAATGTATTTATCGTTCACGGTCATGATGGTGAATTAAAGGAATCTGTAGCACGTACATTAGAAAAGTTTTCTATTAATCCGATCATTTTAAGTGAACAAGAAAATTCTGGACAGACAATTATTGAGAAATTTGAAAATAGTTCTGATGTTGGATGTGCCATAGCTCTTTTTACTGCAGATGATAAAGGAAAAGAAAAAAATCAAAGACAATATAAAGATCGTGCAAGACAAAATGTAGTATTTGAGACAGGTTATTTTATGGGTAAAATCGGAAGAGAAAGATTAATAATAATTGCAGATAGAGGAATAGAAATTCCTTCTGATTTACAAGGTGTTTTGTGGACAGATAGTACAAATTGGAAATTTGATTTAGCTAAGCAATTAAAAACCGTAGGATATGATATTGATTTAAATAAATTGATGTAATTTATTATTAAGAAAATTAACAAGGAGAGGTTCGGTATGGCTATAGAAGATATAAAAAAAGAATTAGAAGAAAGGTTTGCTGAACCTTTGGATGAATTCTATAAAAGAAGAATTATATTCTGGAATGATGAAGATAGAGACTTTGAAGAAGAAGTCACTCATTTAACGTTATCAAACGCTAAAGTGATAATGTTAAATGAAACAAATCAATTTGCTTCTAAACAGTTACTATCTAGTACAGATCAAGAGTCAAATTATCTTGTATATAACCCATTAATAGAAGATCCAGAACATGATTGGTTCTTAGATATAAAACTATATAGTGAAGAATATCGTGCAGACCAAATATCTCGCTGGATGCAAGATATGAAGATTGCGAATGTACAAGAATTGCGTAAAGAAATCAAACAGTATAAAGGATTCTTTAATGCAGCAAATAGACGTAAACGTATAACTGCATTTGATGGTACTATTGATAAGAAAACCACTCTTTATATGTCCATACTTTCTGCTATATGTAATATAAAAGAAAGAAAACCAGAAAGTATTATTAAACAAGTATTACTAGCAGGTAATGATTTAAACAATGAAATTAAGATGGACTTATTAAAGTATGGTGTAACTGATATGTTCTGGAAGATGGTACATAGTACAACAGGTTTTAATGCATCTGAGAATATTGATGATTTAATGGATCATGTTGTTTTAAGCGCTATTTCAAGAACTATATCTAGTGATGTATTATCTGGACTAGAAGAGAGATATTCTGATATTCATAGTGGATTTTGTTATGATATGATCTTTAGTTGGATTCATGGTAGTGATCAAGATACATTTAAACCTATTAGTGATTTTGTAACTGCTGATTTAAATCTATTAGATAGATTTAATAAGTTTGAAATAGATTATTTGATAGATACAGATGTATTACCTGCTATTGATGAAGTTATTCTCTCTAAGTTAATGCATTACATTATCTCTCAAAATATAAATACAGATACTATTATGAGTACTGTGGAAAAGAGAAGAACATCTGCCTGGTATGAAAACTATTCTTATTTTTATGAGGGTATTTATCAAGTTGCGTTAATGAATAGATTCTATGAAACTCATGTAAATAGTTTCCATCACGTTAATGCTAAAGATATGTGGGATACATATACTTCTGATTATTATCAGATGGATACATATTACAGAGAATTCCATAATGCATTCTCTAATTGTTTACAAGTAACACATCCATCACTAGATGATGATTTTAAAGACCTAGCAGATTATGTAGAAAAAGAATATAAAAATTGGTATTTAGAAAAACTAGCTTCTAATTGGAATAAAGTAATAGAGAAGGATTTAAGTACTACAGGTTATATTACAGGTATTGCACAACAAACAGATTTCTATAGAGATATTGTAAAGAAAGTAGATGGTAAGGTATTTGTTATTGTGTCTGATGCAATGCGTTATGACGTTGCATATACTCTTGCAAGACAATTAGAAGTAGAAACTAATGCAGATGTAAAAATAAGTGCACAGCAAGGTATATATCCAACTATTACTAAATTTGGTATGGCAGCATTATTACCACACAAGAAACTAGAAACTGTTGTACAGAATGAATCTATTAAAGTATTAGTGGATGGTCATACGAGTGAAATGAGTGATAGAGATGGCATACTAAAGAGTTATAGTGAAAATAGTATAGCTTTAAAGTATAAAGATATCATTGGTATGAAAGTTGATGAGAGACGTAATGCTATTAAAGGAAAAGATATCATTTATATTTATCATGATAAGATAGATGCTTCAAGTCATAACGATGAAAGTACAGTCTTTGATGCATGTACAAATACTGTCCAGGAATTAAAGAATTTAGTAAATATTATTTGTGGTAGTTTAAATGGCGTTAATGTCATTATTACTTCAGACCATGGATTCTTATATACATATAAAGGATTGAATGAAGAAGATAAAATGGAACGTTCTTCATTCAAGAAAGATATTATTGAACAGGGACGTCGTTACGTATTAACCGATGATCAAGCTGATCCAGACTTCCTAATGCCAGTAAAAGGTATTTATAATGATTCCAATATGCTAGGATTTGCGCCTAGGGAGAATATACGTATTAAAGGTGCTGGGGGTATTAACTTTGTACATGGTGGTACAAGTCTACAAGAAATATGTGTACCAGTTATTGAATATAAATTCTTAAGATCAGGTTATAAGGCACTTAAACTTAATAAAGATAAATATGATACTAAGACAGTACCTATCGCATTACTATCTTCTAATAGAAAGATAAGTAACATGATATTTAATTTAAGTTTCTATCAAAAGGAACCTGTTAAAGATAACTATGTAGCATGTACATATATTGCTTATATTGAAGATTTTTTAGGTAGAGAAGTAAGTGATAGACAAAAGATTATTGCGGATAAGACAAGTACTATCGCAAAAGATAGAGAGTTTAAATGTACATTTAACTTAAAGTCTCAGAAGTTTGATAGTAAGGATAGCTATTATCTTGTAATTATTGATGAAGAAGGTAAACAGGTACCTATAAAGGAAGAAGTACATATTGATATTGCAATGGCTATTGATGAGTTTGATTTCTTTGGTTAAATCTTATGGGATAAGAGTATTCTTATCCCAAAACATAACGAGTTTGCATAGGTGATGCATTAAACAATTGGTTCGAATCCAATACTCGTTTCCATATTGTTAGGGAGAAAATGAGATGCTTTGTAAGGATATATTGTTATTGTTTATAGGTGGACTGATAAGTTTAGTTACAAGTATAAGTCTTTTATGGGTTCAAAGAAAATTAGATAGAAGTGGTGATTTGCTTATATTTTATAAAATGATTATACATCCAAATGGTCAAAGACCTGGTTTTTTTAGTCAGAGTGATGGAATAAGCTTTATCATCCCGATTGCTTTTGACCTACAAAACACGTCTAACTCGTCAAAGGTTATGAGAGATATAAATGTATTATTATATAAGGATAATAAATTTGTTGTTAAAACAATGCAAGCTTATTCAATCGCACATAAAAAAGGAAATGAAGTGATAAGAGAAGATTATTTTGGAAATGAACAACATAGTTATTCTATAGTGATTTCTCCTAGAAGTGTGCAAACCTTAATGTTTGAGTTTTTTTATGTGATTAAACATGAAGAAATTCAAAAGTATGACTTTAATAATATTAGATTAGAATATCATGATGATAAAAATAAACGTCATGTTCTAAAAATGAGAGAAATAGATAATTGTTGGGTCTTAAAAGAATTTTCTTATGATAAAGATTGGATTTTGGTAGAGTAAGGAGTAATCGGTATGACAAATCGAGAGGAAATAAAGACGAAATTACGTGAAAATTTTGCAGGTAGAATAGTAAGAAAAGATCTTACTAAGAAGATAAAAGAAGGGGCAAATGTACCTATTTATGTACTTGAATTCTTATTGGGGCAATATTGTGGGTCAGATGATGATGCTATTATTGAACAGGGAATAGAGAAAGTTAAAAAGATATTATCAGAAAATTATGTGCGTCCAGATGAAGCCCAAAAGATTTTATCACTATTGCGTGCTAAGGGATTATATACAGTAATTGATAAAATAACTGTAAGTTTAAATATGAAGAAAGATGTGTATGAAGCAGAATTTTCTAATTTAGGTATTAAGGAAATTCCTATTTCAGACGAATATCCACAAAAGTATGATCGCTTATTATGTGGTGGTATTTGGTGTATTGCACAGCTAGAGTACGAATATAATGAAGAAGATAGATGTTCTAATCCTATTAGAATACAAAAAATCACACCTATTCAGATGCCACATGTAGATATCAAGGAGTTAATGGAAGGACGTAAATCATTTACTAAAGAAGAGTGGATGGATGTATTATTACGTTCTATTGGTATGGAACCAGATCAACTTACTGAAAGAGAAAAATGGTTATTATTATTACGTTTAGTACCATTAGTAGAGAATAATTATAATTTATGTGAATTAGGTCCTAGAAGTACTGGTAAATCTTATGTATACAAAGAAATATCGCCTAATAGTATTCTTGTATCTGGCGGTCAGACTACTGTAGCTAATCTATTCTATAACATGGGGAAGAGAACAGTTGGTTTAGTAGGATTATGGGACTGCGTAGCATTTGATGAAGTAGCAGGTATAAGATTTAAAGATAAAGATGGTATACAGATAATGAAGGACTATATGGCATCTGGCTCTTTTGCGAGAGGCAAAGAAGAAAAATCTGCAAGTGCTTCTATGGTATTTGTAGGTAATATTAATCAGAGTGTAGATGTATTATTAAAAACGTCTTCTTTATTTGAACCATTTCCACCTGAAATGAGCACAGATACAGCATTTTTAGATCGTATTCATTGTTATTTGCCAGGTTGGGAAGTACCTAAGTTCAGACCAGATCATTTTACTGATGATTATGGTTTTATTACGGACTATTTTGCTGAAGTAGTGCGAGAATTAAGAAAGGTTCAAGAAAGTGATGCATTAGATAAATATTTTAAATTAGGAAAGAATTTAAATCAAAGAGATACAGTATCTGTAAGAAAAACAGTTTCCGGTTTAGTAAAACTCTTATATCCTAATGAAGATTATACAAAAGAAGAATTAGAAGAAATTCTACGAATTGCTTTAGAAATGAGAAGACGTGTTAAAGAGCAGTTAAAGAAAATAGGTGGCATGGAATTCTACGATGTAAATTTCTCTTATATTGATAATGATACGTTTGATGAAAATTATGTTTCAGTACTAGAACAAGGCTCTAGTACATTAATTCCAGAAGGTATGTGTAATCCAGGACAGATATATACTGTCTCTCAAGGTAAATCAGGTATGATTGGTTTATTTAGACTTGAATCTCAAATATTGCCAGGGACTGGGAAGTTTACTGCACATGGTATTGGGAATGAAAGAGAAGCAAAAGAAAGCATACTTAATGCATTTAATTACCTAAAAGCAAATAATAAACGTATTAGTCAGGGTATTAGCACAACTACTAAGGATTATATAATTCAATATCAAGACTTGCAGGGAATAGGAATGACTAAAAAATTATCGTTGCCAACATTGATTGCACTTTGTTCTATTGCTATTCAAAAAGCAACAATCAGTTCTTTAGCTGTATTGGGTGATATAAGTGTAAGTGGGACTGTTTCTAAAGTAGATAATTTGGCCAATACTTTACAAGTATGTTTAGATTCAGGCGCAAAGAGAGTATTATTACCTATTACATCTGCAGGAGATTTGGGAACAGTACCCGCTGAACTTGTTGGATCATTTAATCTAATATTCTTCAGTAGTGCGGAAGATGCCGTGTTTAAAGCACTAGGTGTTGAATAATAAATAAAGGTGAACACTATGGATAACAGAATCAAGAAATTAAAATTACCTAGAGAAGATGAAGATTACTTCACAAAGCAATTTGAAAAACATGAAAATATTAAGTTATTTGATAAATATGTAACAGGGGATTAGATAAAAAAATCATGGAGTATGATTTGTTATATATGTTCTGTTACATGTATAAAAATTCATTATATAAAAGTGAAGAACAGTTCATTAATTACGTTCAAAACATGTTGGGTATAGAAAAATTCAAAGATTTATTATCTGAATTTTCTGTCTCTAATGATCAGTTCTATGTCCCATATTCCACGCACTTAATTCATTTTCTTAGTGATAAGAAAGCTTCATTAATTGTTTTTAAATTTCTTTTTAATGCAATTAATAAACTAGTATTAAGTAATTGGAACGAAAAAGATACATCCACATATACTAATTGTGTCTTATTAGATGTTGCATATTTTCAAATTATTGCAAAAAAACTCTATCTAAATATAGATTATAAAGGCATGCTAAAACAATATTTTGGAAATACTGTGGGTTGTTATGAAGATTTAGTAGATAGATTATTTGATGCCAATGAAGATAATCCTGACTGGGATGATGAAATTGATTTGATTTTCTTAGATGATTTATTTGATAATCATGATAATAAACCATTTGGAAAATTAATGGGTTGTGAAGTAGAATCAATTATCGATAAGATGAATATGATGTATTCTAAATACTATGTATTAGAAAACTTTAATGGAATTTATTATATTGAATCTAAGACAGACATAAAATATTATGATAGAGCATTAATAAGAGGCTTTGACTGCTATTTTTGTATGGCAGCTAACAAAGTTGATGAATATATTTTTGTTTTTCAAAATGAAACAAGGTTATCTGACATCACAAAAGATACAGATAAACTAAGTGAGTTTGAACACGATTTATATTATAAAGACTTAGAACTTGGTAATAATAGTTCACTTGTTTATATTATTTATATATTAGATCAGCAATCTGATAATATTCCAATTCAGATGATTGAAAGTAATAAAACATATGGAAGAAAGTATGTTTTTACTATTGAGGAAGCTACAACGTTCATCAATGGAATAATCAGCGATGCTAATTCTAATGAAGAAGTAGTTTCACCAGTTGAAGAGTGGGAAAATATCCTTCAAAAATATCATTTAACAGGTTGCTTGACTGAATCTTATGCAGCCAAAAAAGTAAATTCGTATTTAGATGGCAATTATTTTGATTCAGACTATGCTGAAGATATGTATGATTCAGTTACTACATCTAGTGTACCTAAAGTAAAGTGGATAAAATCATTGAATACTAAGGGATTTAGAGATTTTTGTTTTGATGATGTAGATATGGATTTCGGACAAATCAATTTATTATATGGTGCTAACGGTTCTGGTAAAACTTCTGTTTTAGAGGGAATAGAGTACGCATTAACTTCAGATGTAAGAAGAGTTAAAGACTTTAAAATTAAAATGCCTTCAGAAAATTACCCTAAATTACAGGTATATGATTTGGAAGCTGGGGTTCATACTTTCACACCTTCTTATTCTAAAGCAAACAATAAGGAAATCGAAAAAGTGTGGTATGGCGTGCCTATTGGAAGAACTAAATCAAATTTAAATGATAACTTTAATAGATTTAATTCATTTGACTCTGAAGCAGCTTATAAGTTTATTCATTCAAATACGAACGATTCTGCTAGTTTCTCAACAATGTTTGGTAACTTGATGTTTGGTGAAAGTATTGTTGGATATGAGAAAAAATGGAAGAGATTTAAACTAGCATTTGAGGATAAGTATACAGAGTTACGTCAATTAGTAAATGATGCGAAATTTAATAAATCACATTATGAAAATGAATTAAAGGCATTTGATACTGAGAACAATGATGAAATAGAAGAACTATTGGACTCATTACAATATGATAACATTGAGGATTTACCATCTACTAGTTTCGAAAGGTATACACAATTATTTGGTTATTTAGAAATACAAAAGAAATATGTAGATTCAATTAAAGAATCTTTTGATTGTAAATGTTCAGAATTCTCTGAATTGTCTGAGTATATTGATTCTGAATTAGAGAAGGTAACTGAGCTTCAAGATGAAAAGCAGACTAAGTTAGATCAAATTGCCAATTTAAAAGAAGAAAATGAAAATCTTAATTATAAAAATTCAGATATAAAAGAATTCATAGATTTATATGAACATAATGCTAGCATTTATTCTACTGCGTTAAGAAATTGGAATATTGTGGATAGTGTACTAAATGATACTAAATCAATTAAGTTATTAGAGGATATTACAGAAGAATTAGGTAATATTGACACTGATTTAGAATATATCAAGAAAATTGAGTTATATCCTTCGGTTGTTCAATTTTTACAGCTAAGTTCTTATAGAGACTTGGGAACTGTTAAGAGATTAAGAAATGAAAAATTACTTACAAAATTAAAACAGCAGCTTTTATCGTTAGAATCTAATTATGAAATAGAAAAAAATAAGTATGGTGCTCAAGAACAACAAACTATTGAAATGAAGAAATTAGGAAAAGAATTAATTCATGATTCTTCCTGTCCTTTATGTGGACACAAATACAGTAGTATTGAAGAAATAACATCTATAATTGATTCATTAGAAGTATCAGGTGGAGCAATAGAAGAGATTATTGATGAAATCCAAGCAGTAAAAAATCAAATAGAAGAATTAGAACTAGCTATTAAGCATGATGATTTGATTAAAACTGCAAAGAAGGAATTAGAGGACTTAACTGATATACCATGTATAGAAGATGCAGGAAGTAATTACAAAGTAATCTCTAAGTATTTTAATTCAAAAAAAGATAAAGAAAATAGAAAAGAGTCTATTGAGGAACAATTGATTGCTTTGAGAAACAAAGGTTTTTCAGAAGATAATATAGAGGCATGTCATGATTTTAAAAAATATGACTCTACATATATTAAATATTTAAATGATTCTAACGGATATGATAACTTTTCAGATTATGTGACAAACTTGCGTGATAATGAAATATTAAAAAGAGATAATAAACAGGCTGCGTATGATAATAATATTAATATTCTAGAAAGCAATTATAAGAAGGAGAACTTAATCAATAGTGAAATTGAAAGAATCGAAGCAAAATTGAATTCTATCAATATTGATTGTATTCATCAGCTTGAATCAGCATATGATAAACTGACAGATAAATTCTCATTTGATCCAGATGATTATGTAGATGATTGGATTGAGGAATTCTATGAATTATATGATTTAGTGGAACTAGAATATAAGAAAATAAGTAACAATGAGATACTTCAATTCCAAAGAGAAGAATTAAGAAAAGCCAATACAATAATTGAAGTTGAAACTCCAAGAGTTCAAAGATGCTTAGAGGCTACTGTTGCATTTGAAAAAATGAAGTCACTAAGTTCATATGTTGAAAATAGTATTAAAAGCAATATTCAACAAATTGATAAATTATTCAGATGGATGCATCATTCAGGTGAATTTATTCAGTTAGGAATTGATGATTTAGGAATTTATGCTATTCGCAGTATTAATAAAGAAAAGGTACGTACATATGAAATGAGTACTGGACAAAGAGCTACAATAGCAATGTCAGTTATGTTTGCATTACATATTGCAGCACCTGATGCACCTCATTTCTTATTACTAGATGAACCATTAGCTACAATGGATGATACTCAGGTATTAAATGTATTAGATATTCTTAAATCCATGGCTGAAAAAGGTACTCAGATTTTCTTTACTACAGCAAATGGTGTAATGATTGATCTATTTAAAAAGTGTTTTTATAACACTGACTTAGACTATAAAGAGTTTTTCTTTGTAAAGCATGTTAACATGCCATCAACAATTACAGTAAGTTCAGTTAATAAAACAAAGAGCATAGATGAATTAACACTAGATGATCTTACTTTAGATTTCCATCAATTTGCACAAATTAGAGAAATCCTTAAAAAGAATCAGAAGAAACTGGTTACAGAAGAGGAAGAAGTAGAGTCTGTTTCTAAAGCATTTGGAGTAAAGTCATCACTTAACGATGATTCAGGTGATGGATTTGCTACTCAACTTACAAAAGATGAAATTTCGTTTTTAAATGAACTGATTGAAAATGATTTTTTTTCAATAAGAGAATTATTAGATAAAACAAAAAGATTTGGTAATTATAAATCATTGGTAGAGCAAATTAACTCAAAAGCTATAGATTATTACGGAGAAAGCATTATTAATTCAGATGATGAATTACCATATATAGAAGAAGATTATTTAAATGAAGTAATACAAATAACTGAAGGTTAGAGGTGGTTTTATTGAGTAGAGTAATTCCAAAACGTACATATAGAAATATATTAAATTCTCTTGGAGGAGGTACTGTTCCTAGAGAGGGATTGGGATATATTGCTGTTGGAAGAGAAAAAGAAATAGATTCTCTATTGCGTGATTTGGAGATAATTAGTGATGGAGGAGCTACTTGTCGCTTTATAGTAGGTGATTATGGTAGTGGGAAAACATTCTTAATTCAAACTATTAAAGAATATTGTGTAAAGCACAATTTTATTGTAGCAGAGGCAGATTTATCACCAGATAGAGCATTTGTTGGAACAAGTACTAAAAAGAAAGGCTTAGCAACCTATAGAGAATTAATGTCAAATGTTTCAAATAAAACCAATCAATCTGGGCATGCTCTTGGGAAAGTACTAGATTTATGGATTAACAAATTATTTGAATTAGCTGCTAATCATATGATGACTAATCCAATAGGTAATGGAAATATAGAAGAATTAACGGAAAGAATCATGCTGAAAGAAACAGCTCCATTACAAGAATTATCTTATGGTTATGATTTTGTAATTGCGTTGAGAAAATTTTGGAAATATAGTAGAAGTTTTGAAGATCCAGATAGTGTTATTAAGAAAGAAGCTGTTTTAAAATGGTTTAGAGGTGGTTATTCATCAAATCAGGATTCTAAGAGAGCAACTGGATTAAGTATGATTTCTGATGATAATTGGTTTGATTATATAATGCTTTGGTCTGAATTTTTTAAGATAGCGGGCTACGAAGGATTTTATATTATGATTGATGAATTAGTAAATATTTACGCTAAGTTTATGAAAAATGTTGCTACTAGATCATTAAATTTAACTTAACGCC
>OFMT01001129.1_pt1 | contig 20494 bp, 12 predicted proteins | sample 1541891 | NCBI WGS metagenome assembly OFMT01 (sample SAMN04209230, study PRJEB22552) | human gut metagenome | biome: gut; material: feces | host: Homo sapiens | place: USA: Oklahoma | reverse complement strand
AAGTATTAATGGACGTAAGGTTTTTATATATTCAGAAGACTTTACTGTTATCGGTGGTACTCTCGGTAAACAGCATGGCTACAAAATTGCCAATGTTATTAAGCTTGCAATTGAAAACAGATGTCCGGTCATTGGAATCAATGATTCAGGCGGAGCCAGAATTCAGGAGGGAGTTAACGCTCTTTCAGGATATGGTGAGATATTCTATTATAATACTTTAGCATCAGGATATATTCCACAGATTTCCATTATTGCGGGAAACTGTGCAGGTGGAGCTGTGTATTCACCAGGAATAACAGACTTCATATTTGTTATAGATAATATAAGTCAGATGTATGTTACAGGACCTAAGGTTATTAAGAGTGTAACCAATGAAGAGATTACAGCCGAAGAACTTGGCGGGGCAGCAGTTCATGCAGAAGTAAGTGGTGTTGCACATTTTCGTTGTGAAAATGAGCAGAACTGCTTTGAAAAGGTAAGAAAGCTCTTAGATACAATTCCTCAGTGCTATAAGGAAGAAAAACCTGAGCTTAAGGAATTTGATGATTATTCCAATTATCAGGTGTTCCAGTATGAGATGAACCATATCATCCCTAAGGAAAGAAACAGGGCATATGATGTAAGGGATATAATTAATCTTATTTCGGATGAAGATACATTTATTGAGGTAATGGATTCATTTGCTAAAAATATTGTAGTTGGATTCGGAAAGTTAAGAGGTATAACAGTTGGTTTTGTTGCAAACCAGCCTAAGTTTGCAGCGGGTGCTCTTGACTGCGATGCATCAGATAAGGGTGCCAGATTTATCAGATACTGTGATGCTTACAATATTCCTATTATAACACTTACTGACGTTCCGGGATTCCTTCCGGGAAGTGGTCAGGAGAAGAAGGGTATCATAAGACATGGTGCCAAGTTATTGTATGCATATTCTGAGGCTACAACAACAAAGCTTAATGTTATTCTTCGTAAAGCTTATGGTGGAGCTTATATAGCAATGTGCAGTAAGCATCTTCGTGCTGATTTTGTATACGCGTGGCCTGATGCAGAAATTGCTGTTATGGGTGCAGAAGGAGCTGTTGATATTCTTTTTGCCAAAGCAATGAGAAATATGGAAGAGAAGGATAAGAAGGAATTCAGAGATACAAAGATCGATGAATATACTGCTGACTTTATGAATGCCAAGGTTGCATCAATGCATGGATATGTTGATGAGATCATTAAGCCTGAAGCAACAAGAGAGAGACTTTATGCAGATTTACTTCTTCTTTCACAGAGAAAAGCACTTGTTAATGTAGAAAAGAAACATGGAAATATTCCATTATAAAATGTATTAATAAAGAGGGAAAGGAAATAGAAAAATGATTTTCTCAACGTACCAGTTTATACTTGTATTTTTGCCAATCGTGTTTGCAGGATATTTTATCCTTCATTCCCTGAAATGGCATCAGATGGCTAAAATATGGCTGATTCTTGCATCATTTTATTTTTACGCACAGGGAAGTCCTGATTTCTTCCCATTTTTCCTTGGAAGTGTAATTGGTAACTATTTAGTAGGAACCACACTTGGTGGAATCCAGGGCGATAAATATAAAATGGAAAGAAAGATGCTCTTACTTGTAGGTGTTCTTGGAAACGTAGGTCTTTTAGGATATTACAAGTACACTGATTTCTTTATATCAAACTATAACTTTATTACAGGTAGTGACGTAGCACTTAAAAGAATAATCCTTCCAATAGGTATTTCATTCTTTACATTCCAGCTTATTGCATTCCTCGTAGATTCATATCGTGGAGAAACCCAGGAATATGATGTAGTTAACTACCTCTTATTCATTACCTTCTTCCCACAGCTTATTGTTGGACCTATTATTCATCATAAAGAGGTTGTTCCACAGTTTGCAGATGAGAAGAACCAGAGAATTATATTCGAAAATGTAGCAAAGGGTATGTTTATTTTCTCAATTGGATGTGCTAAGAAAATGCTCCTTGCGGATCCTTTGACAACAGATGCGCAGCTGTTTTTCAATCATCTGCCTGAGATTATGATGAATGGACCAATTAAGTTCTTAAGCTCATGGTTCTATTCACTTGAATATACTGTTTCATATTATTTTGACCTTTCAGGTTATGCTGATATGGCTATTGGTCTTGGATGGATGTTCAATATCCGGATTCCACAGAACTTTAATTCACCATATAAGGCAAAGGATTTCCAGGACTACTGGGCACGCTGGCATATAACTCTTTCAAGATTCCTTGGAGCATACATATTCAGAAGTGTTTACAAGAGAGGCAATAAATATAGAAACTACTACGTTGCAACAATGGTAACCTTCTTTGTTTCAGGTTTCTGGCATGGAGCAGGATGGACCTTCGTTGTATGGGGTCTGATTAATGGTATTCTTGTTTGTATCGGAAGTTACCGTAATAAGCACAAAAAGAAAACACCATTATGGTTAGGTGTTCCGCTTACATTTATACTTGCAATTCTTGTACGAGTTCTTTTCGTATCAAATACATTTATGGATGCATGGAATGTATACAAGGGAATGTTTAACTTTGCATCTCTTGGAGCAGGTCTTTCAGAAGCAGCACATACAGTATGGACATTTATTGTTAACCATCAGACAATGGGACTTACATGTCTTATCGGTTTATTTATATGCTGGTTCATGCCAACAACTAAGGATATATCAGACAAGTTTACAACTAAGAAGTGGTATTATCTTGTATATGCAGCAATATTACTTGCAATCTGTATATTTAAGATGGATAAGGTTGTACAGTTCCTTTACTTCCAGTTCTAATAAGAATTGTCTGGCAATGTAACAGTAAAATATGGAACATGATTTTGTACTGAGATGAAATGGAGGATATTAAAATGAAGACGGCAAAAAGATGGTGCATAGCTTTTGTTGCAATATTACTGGCTGTAATCATTTTTATAGGTTCAATGAATTACTTTATTGACCCATACGGATATTTCAGATTCCAGGGTGGTAATTATTTTGAACTTAATGACGATTATTATACACGTGTATTAAAAGCAGAAAGAATAAAGCATTTTTCAGATGAATTTGACGGATATATTATTGGTGGTTCAAAGGCCAGTGGTATAAGAGCAGACAGTCTTAAGGAATATGACGGACATGATTACTACAATTCATATATTCAGTCAGGTAACTTTGAGGAATATGAAAAGTATATAAACTATATTCTTGAAAATGATTCAGATGTGAAGAAGATATTCCTTCACATAAGCAGCATTGAAGTTAAGCAGTTCTCAAGACAGGATCTGGGTGACACATATAAAACACCTGCCCAGGTTAATGGAACATCAAAGATTGCAGAAGTATGTAAAATGCTTATGAAGAATCTTTCAGTAACATTTGATGAAATTGAAAAGATTAAAAAGGACAAAACAAATCCGGTAGCATATCCTGAACTTAAAACAGGTGAGAGAAATATTGGTAAGTATTATGATGCTGTATCAATTGATCCTGAATGGTTTGAGAAAAAATATGTATTATATGAACAGACCAATAAGCAGAAGGCGAGGGGCGAAGCTCCAATAGAGTATAACTTTGATTACAGACTTTCACTTCTCTTTAACCAGACACTTGATCAGGCTGACAATATGGAAAAATGTCTCACATGTCTTAGAAATATTAAGGCTGCATGTGATGCAAAGGCTGTAGAGCTTCAGGTAGTATTTGGCCCATCATTTGTAAGTGAAATGGCTGTGTTTGACGGACCGGAATTCTGGAACTTCTATGGTGAAGTTGTTAAAACAGTTGGAAACGTATGGGATTTCAGTGATTACAATGATATAAGTCTTAATCCTTATAACTTCTATAATTATGGTCATTTCTTCTATGATGTAGGAGACCTTATGATAAAGACAATGAAGGAAAATAAGGAAATATATAAGGGTGATGACGATACAATCTTTTCACATTTCGGAGCTCATGTATTCTCTAATGCATATGATGCAAAGGCTGATGGCGGAGAACTTTCAGTATCTGTTGCAGAATATATTGCAGCAAGAGAGAACCAGTACAATGCCTTAAGAGATGAGTATTTGAAGACAGGAACTATAAAGCTTGAAGGTTATGATGATACCAGCAACCTCGTTAAGGGAAGCAAGTATTTTGATGATGAAGAGCTTCAGGCAAGAGAAGGCCGCGATGATAAAATTTATAAGAAGTATGAGAAGACAAAGAATGATTATGACGAAAATGTTGTAATCAGTACACCTGACAATGCAGCAACTGCTGCACCGGATGATTCTGATGTACTTGATTCATTTAAGGATGACGGAGAACCTGATGACGAACCTTTAGAGGAGGAGGACTAACAGGTGTCAGATGATGTCATAAAAACTTAATTTGATAAGTGATGCATGTCTGTAGTATAATAACTCATACTACAGATATGCATTTTGTCTACATAGATAATTGACAATGTGACTGAATAGGGAAAAGGAGTCTATGACATGGCTGATTGTTTAAAGTTAGATGAGTACGTGTTTGAAAAGGGAGTATTTAAGGGAAAGCTTTCAAAGGGAAGCCTTGCCCTGACCGGGATTTATTTTCTAAACAGTAAAAAAGGCGAGAAGATTTCGGGAGAAACTTATGAAGATGGTGACGGGACACTGACTGTAAGCCTTGATTTTGATAAAGACGAGATTGCGAGTGGAACCTGGAAGCTTGTGGCATTAAGCTGTGATGGCAGGGAGTTATACTGTGGTTACAGGGATTGTATCAATGATAAAGAAGTGGGACGTATGATAGAGCTTGGTCTTGATACCCTCTACTGTAATCCGGAGAACAAATATCATTATATGGGTGCCCTTGATGCCAATTCAAACTTTACAGTTAGAAAGTGGCATACTAATTCTTCCTGTGTTAAGAAGAATACATTATACATTAAAAAGTATGAAGTAAAGGATGGAAGGGTATCATTTACCACCATTGAAAAGCTTGTACCCCTTCAGGCAGAAATATGGCTGTGGAGCCGTTCCCAAAAAAGAATTACAAGAATAAAAGTAGATAATATCAGTGATGGATGCAAATTTGACATTTTATTTGATAAGTTTGCCAAGGAGAATGAGGATACCCTGGGTAAGCTGTTTGAGGTTTTTCTTGTTACCAATACAGACGGAAGATATGTAGTATCAAGAATAGAACTTAAGAATAAGCACACTAAGAAGGTTAAGGGTGAGAAGAAGGCAGTTCCTGATGATAGTGGTAAGTTCGTTATGACATATGAACTTGCTGAAGATAAGGTCTGTCACATTTATTTTGACCAGTTGTACAAGCTTTGTGCAAAGGTTATTGAAAAGAGACAAAGGTACAAAGGTATTTACAGGGCGGAGCTTAAGGATTACTGTCTTAAGGATGGAAGTTTAAAGCTTTCATTTTCTTATAACAGGAAGGATTTTGATAACAGACGTATTCTTATAAGACATTACTCCGAGCTTGATAATAAAACCTATGAATATAATATAGAAGCTTCCACAAAGGATAATGAATTTGTTATTAATATGAAGGATATTGACTGGACTTCATTAAGATATGACATATTATTCCTTGCTGATAAAGATGGATATACCTACGAATTCAGGATAATTGCCAGGAATGAAGGTGTTGTTAAAAAGCTTTCCAATATATACGGTAATCTGTACACGGCAGACAATGGGATGATTGTATATCTTACAGAGACAATTGGAGAACTGCTTGTTATAGAATGCAGGGAAACCAGTGAATATGACGGTCTAACTTACCGTATTAATGAATGGATAGCTGAAAGAATTGCAGGCCTTTTCTACAGAATTAAGATTAAGAAAAAAATATGTATGTTTTACGAAAAATTCTGTACTGCGGCCCAGGACAATTCATACTATATGTTTGATTATTTCTATAATCATCCTAAGATGAATATAGAGCCGGTTTATGTTCTTGCAAAGGACAGTCCGGACTATAAGTGGATGAAGAAAAAATATGGTAAAAGCATAATAAGATTTATGAGCATTAAGCATCTTATATATCTGCAGATTGCCAAGGTTTTTGTGTCTACTGATTCAAAGAGGCACTGTTACAGATGGCGTTCTGGCAATACGAAGATATCAAGAATTCTGAATGTTAAGAAATTTGTGTTTTTACAGCATGGTGTTGTTGGTTTTAAAAAGGTTGACAATATATATGGCAAACAGTATGCCAACAGCGCTGATATGTTTATATCCGTTTCGGAATTTGAAAAGGAACTTATAGAAAAGCATTTTGGTTATAAGAAAAAAGAAATTGAGGTTACGGGACTTGCAAGATGGGATGCCCTTGAAGATAAGTCTGTTCCAGGAGACAATATGATCTTTTATATGCCTACCTGGAGAAACTGGATATATGAAGCAGACGCTAAGTTCTTTGAACAGACTGAGTATTATAAGAAGTACTATGAGATAATTAATTCAAAGGAGCTTGTGGATATACTTGAGAAAAATGATGCCTATATCATTTTCTGTCTGCATGCAAAATTTAAGAAGTATTCACCAATGTTTAAAAGTACAAGCGACAGAATTAAAATTGTATCATTTGATGAGTGCAGGGTGAATGAGCTTCTTATGAAGTGCAGAATGCTTATAACTGATTACTCAAGTGTTTCCTGGGATGTGTTCTATCAGGAAAAGCCGGTATTATTCTATCAGTTTGATGCTGACAAATATATGGAAAAGCAGGGTTCATACCTGCCTTTGGATAAGAAGGTATTTGGAGAAAGAGCAGTAACATTTGAAGATTTTACAGATAAGCTTTCAAAGCTTATTGAGAATGATTACAGGGACCTTGAGGATATGTCAGAACTCAGGGAGAAATACCTTCCACTCAGGGATAATAACAACTGTGAAAGAATATATAAGGCTGTCATGGAGCTTATCAGGTAAAGGCCTGTAAAGTGTGTAAAAATGATGTGATTTGACTTTGATGGATTATATTGCTATAATAGATGCGTTTGTACTTATTGTTTCGAGGAGGCATATTAGGTGAAAATAAGTGTTATTGTGCCATATCATGGCGAAGAAGTGTATTTATCAGAATGTTTAGAAAGCCTGAAGGAACAGACATTTAAGGGTTTTGAGGTCATACTTGTAGCCACAGGAGTGGATATTCCGGAAGAGATTATTAAGAAGTATGACATGCTTGATATTAAGTCTTATAGAATAGATGACAACAAGGTTTCGGTTGCAAGAAATTATGGTCTTAAGATGGCTGAAGGCGAATATATAGCATACGTAGACTGTGATGATTATCTGTATGAGGATTTCTTTGAAAAAATGATGGCATGCTCCCAGAATAAAGGTGAGGATGTCTCATTTGGACGTTTATTCTATACCTGGTACAGCAGACATATCCATCTTAGCCAAGAAGTTACTGTCAATGAGAAGAATGATGATGAAGCATCAAAGGATAACAGTGAAGAGAAAGATGGCGCAGATGAGGAAGAGCTTTATTATCATGATTATATAGAAGAGGGAGATAGTGAAGAGGTAATCCACAGAAAGAGAGTGGATATGGCTGAGCATTATCTTGTATCAAAGAGAAAGAATCTTCAGAATATAACTGCCCTTGGCAATATATATAGAAAGGATTATCTTATAGAGAATAATATTGCATTCAATGAAGAGCTTGATTATATGACAGACCTTGCTTATATTGCAACTGTTATAAATGCAGATGGCAGATTCAATGGAGATAAGAGTGCAGTATATGTTAAGAGAAAGCATAATGATCCTATTCATATGCCATCACTTACACAGAAGAATTCAGAAGATTTTGATTATATTTACAGAGCCTATTGTGATGTGATAAAGAATACAAAGCCTGACAGCGAACTGAAAGCAAGATATGACAGAAAATTACTTGGCTATCTTGCCAGTACTGTTGCCCCTGCAATCAGAACTAAGAATGATGGCAAGTGGAAGAGAGCTTATTCAAAACAGTTTTCCGAATTATTAACAAGTATATCAGATGATGTATATAAGGATACAACTGCTTATAAGAGAAAGCTTGCAGTTGCACTTATGGCAGGTAATCTTGCCAGAGTTGCCAAGCTTGCAAGAAACAAAAATTACAGAAATATGCTTGTATATGCTGTTAAGAATCCACGCTTTATAACAAAAGCCAAGGATATAATGTACAGAAAAAGATATGCAAAGCAGCCTGTTATGGATAATGTCGTTTTATTTGAGAGCTTTTTCGGAAAGAGCTATTCTGACAGTCCTAAATATATATTTGAAAAATTGAACGAGATGTATCCGGGCAAGTATGAGTGTGTATGGATACTTGAGAAGAAAACAGAGCTTCCTTATCCTGCAAAGCAGATTAAGAGATTTTCATTTGCATATTACAAATATCTTGCCAGAGCAAAATATATTGTATTTAATAGTAGACAGCCTAAGAATTTCATAAAGAGAAAAGAGAATGTATTCCTTGAAACATGGCATGGAACACCTCTTAAAAAGTTAGTTTATGATATGGATGAGGTTGTAAGTGCTTCTCCACTTTATAAGAGAAACTTCTATATACAGTCAAGATCATGGGATTATCTTGTTGCTGCCAACAGTTTTTCTGATGAAGTATTTAAGAGAGCATTTGATTATGATAAACCAATGCTTAAATATGGTTATCCAAGGAATGATATTCTGCACAGACCTGACAAGGATAAAATTGCAGCGGATATCAAGAAAAAGATTGGTATTCCTGAAGATAAGAAGATCATTTTATATGCTCCAACATGGAGAGATGATGAGTTCTATGAAGCAGGAAAGTATAAGTTCACTCTTAAGCTTGATCTTGAAAAAATGCGTCGTGAGCTTGGAGATGAATATGTTGTTATATTAAGAACACATTATTTCATTGCTGATAAGATTGATGTTACAGGAATGGAAGACTTTGTATATAATCTCAGCAAATATGATGATATTGCAGAATTGTATCTTATATCAGACATACTTATTACTGACTATTCATCAGTATTCTTTGATTATGCAAACCTTAAGAGACCAATGCTGTTCTTCACATATGACCTTGATAAATACAGAGATGTACTCAGAGGATTTTATATTGATATGGAAAAAGATATTCCGGGTCCACTTGTATTTACAACAGACGAGATTATTGATTCAGTTAAAAATATTGAAGCTGTTTCAGAAAAATATGCTGATGTTTATGATACATTTTATGAGAGATTCTGTGGCTGGGAAGATGGACATGCTTCAGAAAACTGTATCAAAGAGGTATTTAAGTAAAATAGGAGTGTGTATATGAGTATACCGAATATCCACGTAATACGAAATTTTAAAAAGTATAAATATCTTTTGTCACAGCTTGTTATAAAAGAGATAAAGCTTAAGTACAGAAGATCTTATCTTGGAATTGTATGGACATTGATTGAACCATTGCTTACAATGATCGTTCTTACAATGGTTTTCTCTGCTTTCCTTGGAAAAGATGGTGAAGCAGGTGGCATGCCTTTCCCTGTATATATTCTTGCAGGAAGACTTCTGTATTCATTTTTCTCAGGAGCAACAAAGGGTGCCATGAAATCCATCAGGGTCAATGCAGCCATGATAAAGAAGGTATATGTGCCTAAGTATATGTATCCACTGGCATCGATACTTTCAAACTTTATTATATTTGCTATTTCGCTTATTGTATTATTTGGTGTTGCAGCAGTTATGAGGGTTAAACCTAATCTGTGGATGTTTGCGGCAATTATACCAATTATTGAACTGCTTATTATCTGTATAGGAAGTGGACTCTTATTATCCATAATGGCAGTATTCTTCAGAGATTTAGAGTATTTGTGGGGAGTTGCACTTATGCTTATTATGTATACATGTGCGATTTTCTATGAAGCAGACAGATTATATGCAAGAGGATACGGATGGCTTCTTAATGTTAATCCAATTTATGGTGTAATCCGTAATTTCAGAGGATGTATATCAGGAACTGGTTTGCATATGCCATCATTGTGGTATTGTCTGGCCTTTGGCCTTGTATCCACAATTGTGGGTGTGATTTTTTTCTACAAAAAGCAGGATGACTTTATTCTTAACCTGTAGGTATGATTTGTGTTAACAGATAGGAGTAATGTATGGCAAATAATGTTGCAGTAAAAGTCGATAATGTTGGAATGAAGTTTAATCTTAGTTCCAATAAGGTAGATAATCTTAAAGAGTATTTTATAAGATTTATAAAGAGAGATATTATGTACAAGGAGTTCTGGGCTCTTAAGAATGTAAGCTTTACCATTAATAAGGGTGACAGGGTTGCAATCATTGGTTACAATGGAGCAGGTAAAAGTACAATTCTTAAAGTTATTGCAGGAGTATTAAAACCAACAGAGGGTTCTGCAAAAACATATGGTAAGATTGTACCACTGTTAGAGTTAGGAGCAGGATTTGATCCCCAGTACACAGGCGCAGAAAATATATATTTATATGGTGCCATCCTTGGTTACAAAAAGGAGTTCATTGACTCAAAATTTGATAAAATAGTTAAATTCTCCGAATTAGGAGATTTTATAAATGTTCCGGTTAAGAATTATTCATCCGGAATGAAGGCCAGACTTGGCTTTTCAATAGCATCAGTTGTTGAACCGGAGATACTTATTCTTGATGAGGTTTTATCAGTTGGAGATGCAAGCTTCAGAAAGAAGAGTCTCAGACGTGTTAAGAAAATGATGAATCAGGGTGTTACGGTATTATTTGTATCACACTCCGTTGCACAGATTAGAAAAGTCTGCAATAAGGCCATTCTTCTTGATCATGGTCAGCTTAAGTTTTATGGTGAGCTTGAAGAGGGGATTGCAAAATATGAAGCTCTGGCTAAGGACAGAGAACTTGCAAAGGCAGCAAAGGAGAATGAAACTGCAAAAACTGCTGTCGATGATAAGAAAGGTGAGAATGCATAATGAAAAAGGTTATTACTTACGGTACATTTGATCTGCTGCATGTAGGGCATATTAATCTTCTGAGAAGAGCAAGAGAATTAGGTGATTATCTTCTTGTTGTTCTTTCATCAGATGAGTTTAATGCTATTAAGAATAAGAAAGCATATCATCCATATGAGGACAGAAAGATAATACTTGAAGCCATAAGATATGTTGATGAGGTTATTCCTGAGTATACATGGGAACAGAAGATCAAAGACGTTCAGGATAATGATATAGATGTATTTGTAATGGGTGATGACTGGAAGGGTAAGTTTGACTTCCTTAAAGATTATTGTGAAGTTGTTTATCTTCCTCGTACAGAGGGAATATCTACAACCAAAATTAAGGAAGACCTTAATCTTGGAAAAAAATAGTTGAGGTATCAGACTGAAATGAAAAAAGTAAGCATAATTGTTCCTTTTTTCAATGGACTTATGTATGCGAAGGACTGCCTTGACAGTATTATGGACCAGGGTCTTGCATTTGAAGAATACGAGGTCATATGTCTGGGGGATGCCCCTGAAGAAGGCATAGTAACTATCATTGAGAATTATGAGAATCTTGGAATGCCTGTAAGGTATGTCCAGTGGTTTGAAAATAAGGGAACATATTTTGCCCGTAATAAGGGATTAGATATGGCTGAAGGTGAGTATGTCTATTTTATGGACAACGATGATTACCTGATGCCGGGTTGTATTGGAAGACTTGTGGAATGTGCCAAGGCAGACGATGCACTTGTTGTAAGAGGAGATATTGTTTCAACTGACAAGGGAAGAGACAGTTTTTCTTTAAAGGATGCAGATACCAACCTTATTACAGAGGATAAAAAAGGAAATGATGCACTGCTTTCAGTTTTTTTTGAAAATGAGATTACAGTACTTAACATCCTTATAAAAAGAGAGCATCTTGAACATAATAATATTAGATTTTCAGAGGACATTAAGTTCTTTGGAGATATGGAATTTGTTATGAAGCTGTTTTGTTCCGTAGACAGCTACTATGTGGCTCATGATGCTGTACTTTGTAAGAGAAAAAGAGCAGAGAATGGTTCTTCACCATCTCTTTTACAGATGTACGCAGGAGAGGAACAGCAGTATATAAGTGATCTCGTAACTGAGTATGGCAGAGCGAGAGTGTATCCTGTTAATCAGCCCAAAAGACTTAATTCAATTAACAGGATTTTATGTGATGCTGTATTAAAGGTCCTTGATGACAATATAAGTATTGACGATAAGGAGCTTCTGATAAGATGTTCAATATATGTGCGCAATGCCATTAAGGATGTACCTTATTATTATACTAATTTTGAAAGGGCAGCACTTGTAATGGTTGGCAGAAGACAGTATATGGCAGCCGGTTTTTTTGTGTCCTTAGCCCACAGAGACAGGAATAGAATTGATATTAAGAAAACCATAAAAAGAACAGCAAAAAAAATTGCTGAGACATTTTATAATATAGTAAATAATGTTATGCCATTAAGTAAAAGGACTATTGTATTTTCTTCAGCTCTTGGAAGAAGCTTTGCTGGTAATCCAAGGGCCATATATGAAAAAATTGTTGAACTTGGTCTTGATAAGAAGTATAATTGTGTTTGGTTTTATGACCAGACGCCTTTAAATATATCCGGAAGGCATAAGAGTGTAAGATATAAGGGCTTAAGATACCTTTATTATATGGCAAGAGCAGGTGTATGGGTATTTGATGCCAGACAACCATCATTTTTACGTAAACGAAGTGGTGTATTGTATTTACAGACATGGCATGGAACCCCGCTTAAAAAACTGGGACTTGATCTTGACAATATATTTATGTCAGGAGAGACAAGTGTCAGCGAGTATAAAAGAGAATTTGCCCGTAATGCGTCCACATGGGATTTACTTATATCCCAGAACAGCTTTTCAACAGAAATTTTCAGAAGAGCCTTTGATTTTAAACATGAGATCCTTGAAACGGGATATCCAAGGAACGATAAGCTGATAAACTGCAATGATGAAGATAGCATCAGCCAGATAAAAAGAAAGCTTGGGCTTCCGCCTGATAAAAAGGTGATTTTGTATGCGCCAACCTGGCGTGATGATGACTCTAATAGTCCGGGACATTACAATTTTACTAGCGCACTTGATATTAATGCAATGAAGAAAGCATTTTCTGATGATGCTGTTCTTGTTGTGAAGTATCATTATCTTGTGAGTGATAAGACGGACTGGAGTGTATACGGAGGTTTTGTCAGAGCATTTGATGAAAGTAAGGACATATCGGATATATACCTTGTATCAGATATTCTCATTACGGATTATTCATCAGTGATGTTTGATTATTCACTGCTTAAGCGTCCAATGTACTTTTACTGTTATGACCTTGAAAGGTATAAAAATATACTTAGGGGCTTTTATTTTGATTTTGAAAATGAGGCGCCGGGTCCAATATCATTGACAACTACAGATTTGATAAATGATATTAAGGGTCACAGATATGAAGAGTACAAGGATAAATATGACGCATTTACAGAAAAATATAATCCATGGGATGATGGATGTGCTTCACAGAAAGTTGTTGAATATATAGATGAAAAAGTTAATAGGCTATAAGTTATTTGCAATTCTCTATAAGCTTGGCTGTATCTGTCCGCTTCAAAAAGACAGATATTTTTGTGTTATGACTCATGATTCTGGAAAACACAGTAGTGTGGGAGTTGTGATAGATGCAATTAAAAAGCAGAATGCAGATGCTAAGTTTGTATGTCTTAAAAAGGAAGACAAAAGAGGAAGTGGAATAATTGATTTGTTTTTCCGGAAACCCTTCCAGATGGCCAGGGCTTCAACAATCCTTATGGATAATGAGTTTTTGCCACTGGCATGTGTTAAGCCAAGAAATGGAACACAGGTTGTCCAGCTGTGGCATGGTACCGGAACTATTAAAAAATTTGGACATGACATAAGCAGTGGGAAAATGCTTGATATTGTAAAGAGGGCAGATTCAAAAATCACCCACCTTATTGTCAATTCTGAATATACTAAGAAGCTTTACGCACACTGTTTTGGTGTGTCTGATGATAAAGTGTATATTACCGGAATTCCAAGAACCGATATGTTATTTGACCAAAAGCAGTTAGAGGATAACAAAAAAGGTTTTTATGAAAGATTTCCAAAGCTTAAGGGTAAGAAACTTATATTATATGCTCCTACATTCAGAGATGAAGAGGTCAATGATCCGAAAATGAGGCTTGATCTTGAGGAGTGGAAAAAGGCTTTCGGGGACGATATATGTCTTATGCTAAGATTACATCCATTTGTTGCCAGAGCTTATTCTGACACGGAGAATACCTGTCCCGGTGTAGTTAATATGAGTGAATATGATGATGTCAATACCTTGTTAAGTGTTGCAGATATTCTCATAACAGATTACTCATCCATAATATTTGAGTACATTGTTTTTGACAGACCACTTTATTTTTATGCTTATGATCTGGAGAAATTTGAAAACAGTGACAGAGGATTTTATGAAAATTATGAAGAATATGTTCCGGGAAAAGTGGCAAAGACTACTACAGAACTTATCGATATGATAAAAGAGGGAGATTTGTCAAAAGAGAAAAGAAGGGAATTCTTTGATATGGCTTACAGCTATAAGGATGGAAAATCTACTGCAAGATTGTTAGAACTTCTCTCGAACAGATAACAATAATATTATATTATTTAAAATAATTATGATGTGTACAAAGCAATAGATGCTTTTACAAAATTATTGGAGGTACTTATGAAACAGATATTGAAGAGAAAGCTTAGTTTAGTGTTTTTAGCGATTCAGTTTATTGTAACCGTTGGATTTATTGGACTTGTATGGTATGTTGACATGATACCTGACAAATATCTTCTGATAGGTTCACTTGTTCTTGTTTTCTTACTTGCCTATACATTTTGCAGCCAGATGGCTAAGAGAATGTATATTGTAGGACGAATACTGGCAGTGTTGTTCTGTATATTTATGGGTGTTGGCTCCGGTTATTTATGGAAGGGCTATAACACACTTAATAACATGGCAGATGCAAGTGTTAAGGTGGATGAGATTTCAGCAATTGTTCTTGCTACAGATTCTGCACAGACAATTGATGACATCGGAGATTACCAGTTTGGTATTCTTGAGACAATTGGACGTGAATATACTGATTCAATGATTAACTCAATTAATACCAACCTTAACAAGACAGTAACTACAAAATCATATCAGGATATTATGTCACTTGTAGACGGTCTTTATAATAAAGAAGTTGGAGTTATTATATTTAATGAAGCTTACAGAGATCTTGTAAGCGAGTCTTATTCAGATTTTGACACAACAACCAAGGTACTTGGTAATCACCAGGTTGAAACTGTAGTTAATACAGAGGAAAATGAAGATACAGCAGCTGAGGAAGAAGAGCTTAAGGAATCTGTAGAGAAGCCATTTATTATATACTGTAGTGGTATAGATACCTATGGTGAGATTTCAAAGACAAGCCGAAGCGACGTTAACGTACTTGCTGTTGTTAATCCTAAAACTGCACAGATTCTTCTTGTAAGTTCACCTAGAGATTCATATGTTCCACTTCCACAGTCAAAGGGTATGCCGGATAAGCTTACACATGCAGGTATATACGGAGTTGACTGTTCAATCGGAACACTTGAGATGCTTTATGACATAGATGTTGATTATTATGTTCGTGTAAACTTCTCAGGACTTAGAGACATTGTTGATGCTCTTGGCGGAGTTGAAGTATACTCAGATAAGACATTTACTTCTGACTGGGGTCCAAGCTTCAAGGAAGGATATAACAAGGTTAATGGTAAACAGGCACTTGCTTTCTGTCGTGAGAGACATCATTTTGGAGATGGTGACCATCAGCGTGGACGTAACCACCAGCATATGATAACAGCTATCTTTAAGAAGGCTACTTCACCAGCTGTTCTTTCTAACTTCAATAAGCTTATGAAGAGTATTGAGGGAACATTTGAAACTAATATGAAGTCAAAGCAGCTTAGAAAGTTTGTTAAGTACCAGATAGATCAGATGCCTGATTGGAACATTGAGTCAGTTAACCTTGTAGGTAAAGGTGGAAGTAACTATTCATACTCAATTCCAAAGCATAAGCAGTATGTAATGTATGTTGATGAGACAAGTATTGCAAGTATTAAGGAACAGATTCAGAGAGTACTTGACGGTAAGAAGATAAAGAATAGTGATTCTTCTGAAACTTCAAAGGGTGAGGCAACTGCCAGGCCTGAGGATGGAAGCTCATCTGATAAGAACAGTTCATCATCAGATGCAAAGACCACATCATCAGCAAAGAGTACTTCAGCTGCCAAGCCTACATCATCAGCAAAGGGTACTTCATCAGATAACTAGAAGAGAAACATTAATAGATATCATTTGTCCGCATTGTGTATCTATTTAAGTTTATTTGGATATGCCACAAGTGTTTACATGAAATATGACATTAGTGGCATATTCTGTATAAGTAGGTATGTAAGAGCTTTAGCTTTGAAATGCAGAGTGTGGATTAATGTTTTTTTGGAGGTTTTGTATTTTGCTTAGTAAATGGATACGTGACGGAAGATTTTCAGTATTCTTTCGTGCAATGCTTGTTTTATTAGATATAATTGCCATTAATTTGAGCTCATACCTGGCTCTTCTTGTAAGGTTCGAGCTTAGATGGTCATCTATAGAATATCAGTGTCTTGAAGCGGTTAATAAGCTTTGTGTATTTAATACACTTGTTACTATTATTATATTCTTTATATTCAGACTTTATAACAGTCTCTGGAGATATGCCAGTGTCAGAGAGATGGTAAACATCATTTTGTCCTGTCTTATCTCATCTTTTGTGCATATAACATCATTATTTGTATGTTACCGTTATTTCACTAAGAGTTATATATTTGTATATACAATGATGCTTATCGTGTTTGTAACAGTTATAAGATTTTCTTACAGAATGACAAGACACGTATTCAGCCTGTACAGTCATGGAGATTCTACCAGAAGTACCATGATAATTGGTGCTGGCGAAGCAGGAAATATGGTAATGAATGAGCTCATTATGAGTAACATGTTAGATGCCAGAATAAAGTGTATAATTGATGATGATAAATCGAAGCATAACACATATGTACACGGAGTTAAGGTTGTTGGCGGAAGGGAATGTATTCTTGACTGTGTTAAGAAATATGATATAAATGAAATCATTATTGCCATGCCTTCTGTACCTAAAAAGACTATAAGTGAAATAGTTGATATATGTAAGCATACAGAAAGTGACCTTAAGATTTTGCCTGGCATGTACCAGCTTGTTAATGGAGAGGCTACTCTTGACAAGCTTCGTAATGTACAGATTGAGGACCTCCTTGGCAGAGATCCGGTTAAGGTTGATATAGATTCAATTATGAACTATGTTCTCAATAAGGTAGTTCTTATAACCGGTGGCGGCGGTTCGATTGGAAGCGAGCTTGTAAGACAGGTGGCAGCTAATTCACCTAAACAGCTTATTATTGTTGATATATATGAAAATAATGCCTATGACATACAACAGGAAATAAGGCATGATTATCCTGAGCTTGATCTGGTTGTATTGATTGCATCAGTAAGAAATACAGAAAGAATGGACTCAATATTTGCCAAATACAGACCTGATATTGTATATCATGCAGCAGCCCATAAGCATGTTCCTCTTATGGAGGACAGTCCAAATGAGGCTATTAAAAATAACGTGTTCGGCACATACAAAACTGCCCTTGCAGCAGACAAATACGGTACAGAAAAATTTGTTCTTATATCAACTGACAAAGCAGTTAACCCAACTAACATCATGGGTGCTACCAAGCGTATGTGTGAGATGATAATCCAGTCATTTAACAAAAAATCAAATACTGATTTTGTAGCAGTAAGATTTGGAAATGTACTTGGAAGTAACGGAAGTGTTATTCCATTATTTAAGAAGCAGATTGAAGCCGGCGGACCTGTTACTGTAACACATCCTGATATTATCAGATATTTTATGACAATCGAGGAGGCAGTATCACTTGTGCTTCAGGCCGGAGCATATGCAAAGGGCGGAGAAATATTTGTCCTTGATATGGGACAGCCTGTTAAGATTATGGATCTTGCAAAAAATCTTATTCGTCTGTCAGGCTATAAGCCGGGAGAAGATATTGAGATTAAGATTACAGGCTTAAGACCTGGTGAAAAGCTTTACGAAGAGATGCTTATGAGCGAGGAAGGTCTTAAGAAGACAGAAAATTCACTTATTCATATTGGAAGACCGCTTGAATTTGACGAAAAACAGTTCTTCAAAGAGCTTGAAAATCTTTATGAAGAGGCCTATAGTGAAAGTGACAAGATTAAGCAGATGGTTGAGAAAATAGTCCCAACATATCATGAAAAGCCTGTTGATAAGAAGAGAGACAGTGATATTCTGTCCAAGGAATTCAAGCATATTGAAGACAGGGAAATTGCTACACATAAGAAGCTTGTTGGAATTGACAGGATGGCACAGTGACAGAATTGCATAGTGACATAATTGCATAGTGGCATAATGACACAAATTGTACAGTGACAGAATTGCATAGTGACAGAATTGTACAGTAACATAATTGCATAGTGGCATAATGACACAAATTGCACAGTGGCATAATGACACAAATTGCATGGTGACAGTATGACATAGTAACAGGATGTACCAGTCTTTTTGGAAGAATTCTATACAGGAATTAAGGGAGTGAGTTTATGGAAAAGATTAATTTTTCACCACCGGATATTACAGAAAAGGAAATTGCAGAGGTTGTAGACACACTTAAAAGCGGATGGATAACAACCGGACCAAAAACTAAAAAGTTTGAGAAAAAAATAGAAGAATACTGTCATGCAGACAGGGCTGTGTGTCTTAATTCTGCAACTGCCTGTATGGAGCTTGCTCTCAGAGTGCTCGGAATAGGAGAGGGAGACGAGGTTATAACAACAGCTTATACCTATACGGCTTCCTGTAGTGTTATATGTCATGTGGGTGCTACTCCTGTTTTAGTTGATACTGGCAAGGATTCATTTGAAATGGATTATGACAGCATTGCTGATGCAATCACAGAGCGTACTAAGGCAATAATTCCAGTGGATATTGCAGGTATGATGTGTGATTATGACAGAATATTTGAGATTATTGACAGTAAGAGAAGTATATTTAGGCCTGAAAGTCCACTTCAGAAGAGCTTTGGAAGAATTGCAGTAATAGCTGATTCAGCCCATGGCTTTGGTGCCGAATATAAGGGAAGAAAAAGTGGAAGTGTTGCAGATTTTACTTCATTTTCCTTCCATGCTGTTAAGAATCTTACAACGGGAGAAGGCGGCGCTCTTACCTGGAAAAGTCATGAAGGAATTGATAATGACGACCTCTATAAGCAGTTCCAGCTCTTATCCCTTCACGGACAGTCCAAGGATGCCCTTGCAAAGACAAAGGCGGGAGCTTGGGAATATGATATAGTTGAACCATATTACAAATGTAATATGACAGACATTATGGCCTCAATAGGGCTTGCCCAGCTTGAAAGATATGATGGACTTCTGGCCAGAAGAAATGAACTTGTTAATATGTATTATAAGGGCCTTAATACCGAAAAGGCAGAATTATTTACACATATTACCAAGGAAAGAAAGTCAAGCATGCACCTGTTTCTGGTAAGACTTAAGGGTAAGGACAGGGAATATGCCAATGCATTTATTACAAGAATGGCTGAAAAAGGTGTACCACTTAATGTGCATTATAAGCCTCTGCCACTCTTAAGTGCCTATGCAAAAAGAGGGTTTGATATAAATGATTATCCTAATGCATACCATATGTTTGAAAATGAAGTTACACTGCCCCTGCATACATGTTTGACTGATGAGCAGGCAGAATATATTATCAGATGTTTTAACCAGACACTTGATGAGTTAGAAGACGTAGAGAAGTATCAATAATATTGAGAAACATCAATAACATTATATAAAAGCACTAATTATATTAAAATGTATCAATGTTATTGAAGTTATCGAAATATACCAACACATTTGAAGCGTAAAGGAATGGAGGAATTGTCATGTTACCAGACTGGAAGGATCTGCCGGATGAGATGAAGAATGATACTGTTAAAAAGTATTACAAAAGCCTGGCAAAAAAGGAAAGCACACTTATAATTAAGCGTATGTTTGACGTCTGGATGTCAGTTTTTTTACTTGTATTTCTTATGCCTGTGATCCTTGTTATGGCAGTACTTATAAAGCTCGATTCCAAAGGACCTGTAATATTTAAGCAGACACGCGTTACAGCAGGCAATAAGGACTTTACCATCTATAAGTTCAGAAGCATGGTAAATGATGCACCAAAGCTTGGTACCAGCGTTACAGTAGCTTCAGATATGAGAATAACAAAAATTGGACAGTTCATGAGAAAGTACCGTATAGATGAGATACCACAGCTTGTTAACGTATTAAAGGGTGA
>OFMT01001123.1_pt1 | contig 20618 bp, 9 predicted proteins | sample 1541891 | NCBI WGS metagenome assembly OFMT01 (sample SAMN04209230, study PRJEB22552) | human gut metagenome | biome: gut; material: feces | host: Homo sapiens | place: USA: Oklahoma | reverse complement strand
CCTTATGTTCACCCTTTTTTACATCCGCGACAAAAGAGCCTGTGATGTTCGGCAGTCCGGCCTCCACGGTGGTGCCCGCTGCGTGGCCGCTGCCAGCACCCATCAGTACCCGGTTCTGCGCAATCTCCTGCCATGTACCGCCGAACAGTGCGGCAGGGCTTGTACGTGCGGTGCTCTGGTAGATGCTGCCCACGGGGTAAGGGTCCGGGGCAGTACCGCCCGCCAGATGCAGCGTGCCGTCTGCATCTGCCGTGAAGTCGTCACTCAGCTTGACACCGCCCAGCGTGGTGGTGGTGGCGGCGGGGAGGGTGTAGTGCACGGTGTCGCCGCTGCCAAAGGTCAGCACCAGTTCTCCGTTTTGCAGCTCTGCACTCTTCAGGTAGTCACCGCTTCCCTTTTCCACCGCACCCACGTCGTCCGCAGTCAACGGGGTATTCTTTCCGGTGCCGCCATGTGCTGCGGGCAGGATGCCGGTCATGTTTTCCAGTGCCGTGGTGTCCTTGGTCTGCATGGTCTTCGTGCTTCCGTCGCCGAAGGTCAGTGTCAGGGTGCGGTCTGTCAGCGAAATGCTCTTCACGTAGCCCGCGCTGTTCGCTCCCACCGCACCAAGATCCTCCGCCGTCAGAGTCACAACGCCGCCCCTGCCGTTCACGCTTACCACCGCGCCATCTTCGGGCGGCGCAAAATTCTCGGCACGATCTGCAGCCCGCTGCGCCCGCTCCGCATCGCCTTGGGCGCTGCCTGCCGCTTCCTGTGCCATTTTTGCCGCCCTTGCCGCGTTCGCTCCGGCTGTCGCTGCAGTGTCTGCGTCCTGCTTTGCTGCTGCGGCCGCGTTCCGCGCTTCCTTTGCGCTTTCCTGTGCCCCGGTCGCATATCCCAGCACCCGCGCCACAAAAAGCTCGTACTGCGTCGGGCTGATCTCTGCATCGCCGTCTGTGTTCAGTGTTTCATAGCAGTCATACCGGGCCGGTCGGGTCAACGCCCGGTATCCGTCCTCACCCAGAGCCAGCAGCATCCAGCTGCCGCAGGGGCTGGCGGTAAATTCCTTGCCCACTGCTGTGCTGTGCTCCTCGTCCAGCAGGATCGGTGTCGGCAGTGTGCCGTCCTGCCGCTGGATGTGCAGCGTCACGGCACATCCGGCCCACTCCTGCGGCAGCTCAAACTTCAGCCTTTCCACATTGGCGCTGCTCTGCCCGCCCAGATGCAGCACCCGCATCTCCGGGCCAAACTCCACACCGCCAAAGTTTTTCCGAATAATTTTCACCCGCATCCCGCTGCCTCCTTCCGTCCTTCTCAGCCTATCACACAAACGTCCGTAATAACACTGCGGACTTTTTTCAAACTTTTCCATTTCAAAAGAACCACATATACAAATCCCACGGCGTGAAATTCATCGCGCCGGGGGATTTTTCTTTTCTTACCTCACTGCCGCATACGGGTCCGGTTCCGGTCCTTCCTCTGCTTTCTTTTCTGCCTCCTTCACCCACTGGGCAAAGTTTTTCTCCGTGTACAGCTCTTTGCCGTCCGCGTCCTTGAGCGCCAACAGCATTTCTTCCATCTGCTGCCGGTCTGCATCACTGCCCGCAAGGTATTCCGGCTTTGCCGTCTCGGTGATCTTGCTTTTAAGTGTCGTCGCGCTCTTGCCCGCCTTCGCCAGCCTGTCATATTCTTCCTGCACAGCACCTGCGTCCCAACTGTCCACAGCTTCCACAAGGTCATCTGTCGCGCTGGCGTTGTCGCCCTTCAGCTGCGTTTCGGCCAGCTGGTTCACCGCGCCGGTCACGCAGTCCACCACATCCCCGCGCTTTCCCTTCGGCAGGCCCAGCACTTCGCTCAGCTGTTCGATCATCTCGTTTTCCAGCTCGTACCGCTTCTGGTCGTTTCCTGCATTCTGCTCTTCAGCAGCCTGCCGCACCCGCACGTCGTACTTTACAAGGCGGCTCTTCAGCTGGCTGTACATTTTGTTTTCCGCAATGGTTCCCGCTTCCACCATAGCGTTCAGCTTCTCCACTGCGGCCTTTGCTTCGTCGCTGTCGCCGCCGGCATAGGCGTTGTACAGCCGGTCATACTGGCCGGTGGCGCTTTGCGGCACAGAATTAAAGCTGAACTGTCCTCCGTGCGCAAGATTTTCAAGGTCACCATAGTAGCCCTTTACCGCTTCTACAATCTTCCGTCCATTGCCGTAGGGTACACCCGCCACTTCAAAGCTGTCCTCCAGCAGCGTCATGCTGCGCTGCATCAGCTTATTGTGGTGCTTTTGCAGCTGTTCTTCGTCCATTTCACTGGTGTCTTTCCGGAACTCCGCAAAAAACTTCTGCACATCTCCGGCCAGATCATTCACCACGCTGATGCTTGCTGCACTCAGCACGTCGTAATCCTTACCGTTCACAGCATTGTCGATCAGACTGTATAACTCACTTCCGTACAAAAAGTTTCCCGCAAAACTTTCTGTGTACAGGCTTGCAAACCGTTTCCACATGCTCTTCACGGTCACATCGCCGTTTTCGTCCTGCTCCCGGTCCCACCGGTGCAAAAGGAAATCTGCGCCAATCTTCATGATCGCAAACACCGCCGTCTGTGCCGCCTGGCTCACAACAGCCCGGTTTCGCTGTGTTTTTGCCCGCTGCAATTCCGCTTTGTTTTCATCGCTCTGGTTCTGCCGGTAGCGTTCCGCCTGTGCCCTGTAATCGCCAATGGCATCCGCCAGAATGCCGTAGTTCTGGAAACGTTGGGTGGTGAACATGGTCAGCTGCTTCAGCAGTTCGTTAGGGTTGCGCTGAATGCCCGCCCGCTGCATCACGGTGTAGTTGGGCTGTGTCTGCTCGATCACCTTCTGATAGGTGCGGTTCACCGCTTCCCAATAGGCCGGGCTGCCTGTCACCTCCGCGCCTTCAAACTCGGCCGTGTGGTTCTGCACGTATCGCTTGCTGCCTTCCCACAGGGCTGCTACCGTCACTTCGTCCATCCCGTTGATCCAGCCGGTCAGCCAGTTCGGCAGCTTGTCCATGCCCTTTTCCGCCAATGTTTCCTGCTTGCCAATGCTGGCAAGCTCGCCGTTCTGGCTGCCGCGCTTGCGCCAGTCCAGCAGCACGTCTCCGTGCTCTTTGATCTCCGTTTCCAGCGCTGTCCGCGCCTTGGGCGAAAGGTTCTTCACAAAGGGTACCACTGCCGCCATGGTGTCGCCGCCCAGTACGGCCGCTGCTGTGGGCAGGCTTGCCGCCTGCGCAATGGCAACGCCCGGGTTCAGCGTCAGCACTGCGCCTGCATAGTTCCCGCGCAGGTTTCCCAGTACTTTGTTAAAGGTGCTGGGCCGCTTGCGCTGGGTAGTCTGCAGGTCGGTCAGCAGGTCATCGATGTAGCTCACCGCATCCTTGCCCCACTGTTCCTTGATGATGCCGTTCTTCAGGTTTGCAAGCCTTTCCCGCGTCTCCACGCCGCTGTTCAGGATCTTCTGCACGTCCCGGATGGGCGCGGCCAGGCCCGCATACGCCGCCGTGTCCCGCAGGCTGCGCTGCACCACATTTGCGCATTCTTCCAGCAAAACGGGCTGTCCGCTCTTCACGCGGTTCTTCAGGAAACCGCGTCCCTCAATGGTCGCGTCCAGATTCAGGCCGTCGATCTGGGTCGCCAGCACCGATTTATCCACCGCAATGGGATAGTAGTTTTTCACGGTTGCCCGCTGGTAGCCCACCAGCTGCAGGCTCGTCTCGTTGATGAGCTTCGTGGTGTAGTTGTCGAAGAACTCTTTCATGTCCGCGCACCATGCCCGGTCATAGTCAGTCATGGCCGCTTCCACCGTCTGCAGGATGCTATCCGCTGTCGGGGTCCCGTCCGCATCCGTCAGCATTCCCAGATGTACGGTCTGTCCCTTCTGGTAAGCCTGCTCAATGTCACCTTTGTTGTACAGCTTTGCATCCGGAATCACAAGTCCGCCGTTCATCAGGTGGTTCAGGCTGTCGGTGTTGTGCAGGTGCATGTACAAACTGCACAGCTGTGCATGGGTCAGTTCGGCTTTCTTTCCCTTCACATCGGTCAGGCCCACGTCCACAAGGTCTGCGCCCGGGCCTGCAAAGTTCTGCATTTCCTTCACGTGTTCTTTTCCGGTCACGTTGGCAAACAGCTTTTCGCCTTCCACGGTGATCTTCGTCTGCCGGTACTGGCCGTCGTTCAGCATTTGGGCCATCTTTTCCATCTGGCCGTTCTTCGCGTAGCCGCCCAGCATACGGAACACCCGCTCCGCGCCCAGCATATCCAACTGATACTTTGTCAGCAGATTGTGCACGCCGTCCAGCTTTCCGCCGGGGTGGTTGCCCTTGCTGGCATTCACCTCGCTGGCTGCGCCTTCTGCGATTGCGCTCACTTCTTCAGCCTTTGCAAGACTCACCGTCTTGTTTGCATTGCGGATCACATGCAGCGTCGAGCTAGTAATAGCCTTCAGCATCCGCATCTGATCCACCGTCATGGGCAGATAGGTGCGGTTCTCCGTCTCCTTGATGCGTTTGCGCAGCCGTTCCTGCAGTGCCCATGCTTTCTCGCTGTCCGGTAAAACTTCTGCCTCGGCCAGCTGCTCGTGCAGTTTGGTCAGCTTTGTGTCCTTTGTCGTCTGCAGGTCGTCCCGCAGCGTCTGGATCAGGGTATCCACGCCGGTCTGCTTCCATTCTTCGGTCATGGCGTTGGGGCTGTTCTCGCTGCCCGCACTCTGCCGGATCCGGTCCTGCAGCCTCGTCAGCTGGTTCACGGCCCGTTCGTTCAGAATGGTCATGTCCGCCAGCTTTGCCACCTGTGCTGCCGCATCGATCAGCCCCGGCTGTACATACTTGTCCTTGCTGGGCCGCAGCAGCATCTGGTTCAGCTGTGCCGCGTTCTGACGGATGCTGCGTTTCAGTTCATCCATCTTCCGTGCATCCCGCGCCCGCTGCACTCGCTTTTCCGCTACTGCCTTCGCAACGGCAATATCTTCGTCCCGCTGCTGTCGGGCTGTTTCAATGGCAAGGGCATTCCGCTGCGCCTGTTTCTGCTCCCATGCGGCCCGCTTACGTTCGTTATCCGCCTCCCATTCCATGATCTCATTTTCCTGCACGATCAGGCTGTATTCTGCCTTGTCCGCGCGCCGCTGCTCTTCCCGTAGCCGCATACTCAGATCTGCATTTTCCTCCCGCAGTTCTCCCATGCGTTCCCGATACCACAGTTTTGCTTCATCCAGCATTTCCTGCCGCTCGGCCTTCAGGCGTTTCACTTCCTGCTTCATTTCCCGCTCATAGCTTTCCCGCAGCACTGTCAGCTTTTCGTTCAGGTTGCCCACATTGGAAACATCCACACCAAAGGTTTCAAGGTTCTGGTCCAGCAGCTTTTCTGCTCTTGCGTTCTGCCGCTGCAGTTCGGTCATCTGCTGCACTTCGGCGTTCTGGTTTGCAGTGCGCCGGTTTTCCTGCATTCTGCGGCCAAACTCCCGCTGCTGTGCTTTCTGTACGCCGCGCAGTTCCTTTGCCACCTCTGCAGCACGTTCTTTGCTGCCTGCTGCGGCTCTTGCCACATCCATATTGTGTCGCTGGATGCCCTCAAAGATAGCCTGCGCGTCAGTCATCTCCGGTGTCGCCATAATGTCACCGATGATCCTGCCCGCCAGTTCGATCTTTGCATCCTCATACTCTGCATCGTCTGCAAACCGGCTCATAGTCGCAGGCTTGATGGCATCGTGCAGGTTCATCAGCACATTCAGCCACTCGGTGCTTTCCATGCTCATTGCACCATCCACACCCGCCTGCTGCGCTGCAGCTTTCCACAATGCCTTTGCACCGTCGCTGGTGCCGTCCACAGCGCGGTTGTCGTTGATCACGCTTTCGTACTGCTGTGCCGGGTTGCCGTCCCGCACGCTTTCGGCCTGCCGCAAGGTCACGCCGTGCCTGCGCGCTTCGGCCACTGCTTCACTCCAGCTGCCGTATGCTTTCACCAGTTCTGCCTTTGCCTGTCCGCTTCTGTTCACGGTATATTCCAGCTTGTGCAGTTCCGGGTATTCGTCCCACAGCTCACTGTTGCGGTAAACTGCCCCGTCCAGAATTTCTCCCGCCAGCGTTTCGGCCAGCGCATTGGCTTTTTCCATGTCCGCACCGTCGGCTTTCAGGTAGTCCACCAGTACCTCGGTCTCCCTCGCAAGCTTGGCCCGGTCCGTCTTACTGCCGTTCGCCTTTGCCCAGCGGCTGGCCAGTCCTTCAATGGCCGTCCGACTCACCTTCACACCCCGTGTCAGCCCAAAGAACTGGCTCAAGGTGTCCAGTGCTGCAGCCTTGTCCGCAATGGTGCGGCTTGCCATCTGCTGGTCGTTCCGCTTCGCGTCACGGCTGGCCTGCTCTGCCAGCTGATAGCGGAACTTTGCAAGGTCGCTTTCTTGTGCCAGTTCACCGGTCTGGTAATATTCCCGGATCTCCCGCACTACGCGGTCAGCATCCACACGTCCGCTGTATTCCTTGCCGGCTGCCACCCGACCATCTGCTGTGGAGATGTCCAGTGTGAACTGCCGTTTCTCGCCGCCCAGCTCCTGCACCATTTGCCAGATCTGTTCCAGCTGCTGCGTGGTGGGTGCTGTGTCTGCCGAGAGATCCACTCCCGGTGCTTCAGCCATCACGCGCACATTGCCGTCCAGCAGAAATTCGTTCAGCGCTTCCGTTCCATTTTTCACCTCTGCCGAACCGAACACGCTCATGATCTCCCGGTGATCGGTATCTCGGGTTCGGTCATTCTGGGCAAAGTCCAGCATCTGGCCGTCCGGCAGAATGTACCCGGCTCGTCTGAAGTCCTCTGTCGTGCCAAACCGTTCTTTTGCCAGTACGCGGCGGTATTCTGCCTTTCCGCCGTGGGCTTCGGCCTTGGCATCATATACCGCCTGTTCTGCTTTGCCTTTTTTTGCGTTCTGCTGCTGCATCCGGGCACCGGCCTCTTTGATCCGGCCGTTCAGCACAGCGCTCTGGTCTTCCAGCTGCGCCATACGGGCATTGTAGTCTTTGCGCTTTGCAAGATAATTCTGGTATTCTTCGCTGTCCCGGTAGGCTTTTGCTTCTGCAGAAAAAATCCCCAGTGCCTTCTTCTTCGCCTCGATCTCTTTCACGGTGTCGCTTCCCAGCCAGGCACTGCGTTCTTCCTTCAGCTCCCGCCGCTGCTCGTCCAGCCGCTGCTGTTCGTCGCGCAGCTTCGTCAGCTCGTCTGCCTCGCTCAACTGATACCGTACGTTTTTCTTCAACGTCCCGTCATTTCCCTTGTTTTCAGCGGCTTCCTGTGCTATACTTTGGTTAGAGATCTTCGGCCCGCTGCTCCCCGAATCTTCGGATTCCATGTGGGCTTTGCCGAAGGTCTCCGTAAAGCTCTCCGGCAATCTACTCCTTGAATCTTCGGATTCTACGTGGGTACCACCGGAGGGCTTTATTTTTGTTTCTTTGATGTTAACAATATCATAAAAAATCTCCCGTGTATCCGGTTTGATGGCTGTCAGCACATCTGCCTCATACGCGTTTTCGCCCACGCGGATTTTAATTCTTCCGCGGTTGAAGGCTTCCGCATTTTTGTGATTTGCGGGCTCGCGGTAAACTTCATCCGCAGTTGCAATGATTTCATCAAGATTGGCAGCCATGCGCATCTTGTCCGCATACGCTGTGGCATTTTCCCACTGTAATGCCTTTGAATACTTCGACCAGACAAACTCATTGCGTCCATCTTTGCTGTTCAGAATTGTCCAGCCGTTTCTTACAAAGCCATCCGGGAAACGCTCTCTGATTGCCTGCTTGACTACCGATTTCCAGTTTTCCTGCGGGATTCCTTTCAGAATATCCTCGTCGATCTGAATGTAAGTTTCTCCCTCGGCATCTTTCTTGATTTCAAACCTTGTCCCTTCCGCCGCGCCCTTGTTCTCAAGGGCTGCGGCGTTTTCTTTTGCGGCGCGCAGGCTGTCCATAGCCCTCTCCGCATGGGCAAAGTATTCGTCCTGCAGCACCCGCTTTTCTGCCGCCGCAAGGCGCTGTGCTTTCAGAGCGGCCTTGTTCTCCGGGTCTCTTGCCAGCACTTCCTTTGCGCGGCTCACGATGTCGCTCAAAAGCTCCTTCACCTTGGTCATCACCTTGTGGATGCCTCCTGCCTTGCCTGCGTTCTTTTCAGCCTGCCCACGCTGGAACTCCACCCAGCGCTTAAAGCTCGCTTCATCGCTGAAGATGCCGCGCCATGCGTCCGCCACAAGTTCTTCTGCGGCTTCCTCGTAACTCAGCCCCTGCCGTGCATAGTCGGAAAGTTTCCCCCGGATCATCTCGTCAATGCCCTCAAAGCCCTCGCTCTTTGCCAGAAATTCCAGTGCATGCTGCTGCAGTGCCTGCGCACCCTCTGCATCCAGTGAGTTGTACCAGTGGTAGTCCTCGTGCAAGATCGTACCAAACACATCCTCGGCCCGGTCGCTGAAGAAAATGCGCGCCGTCTCGGTGTCCACATAAGCCCTCACCCGGTCGCTGCCCTGCAGTACCGTTTTCAGCACCGCATCGGTGTTCGTGGCCTTCGCATTTAGTTCGATCAGCTGCGTGCCCACCTCGTTTGCCGTGCGCATCGTTCCCTTATACAGCACCCGGCCGCTGCCGCTGGTGCTTTCCGCCGTCAGCCTTCCGCCAAGGCTTGCGCGCTGCATGTTTCCGGCTTCCAGTTCTCCGTGTCCCTGCAGCCATGCCAGCTGCAGCGCTTCCCGTCCGCCGTCCTGTGCCAGCACGTAATCGGTGTTCACAGCAAGGCCGCTCATGCCTTGCGCCAGCTCCATAGCCTTGTCAAAGGTGTGCACATCTTCCATCTGTCCCAGCCGGTACAGGCTGCTGGCTGCAGCTGCATACCGCCCGGCATCTCCAATTTCTGTTGGCATGTTCCTGCTGATGGTCGCACTTGCCCCATCCGATACCTGCCATCGGGTCAGCTCCTGCTGCACCTCCCGCTGCTTTGTGGTCAGGCTCTGCTGTTCAAGACCGTAAGTTTCCCGCATCCCGCCAGACTGTTCCGCCGGGCTGCTTTCCACCCTTTTCCCAGTGTTCTCCACGGCAGCTCCGCTCCGGCCCAGCTCACTTTCCGTCTGTGCCTGCTGCGCAGATCCGTCAGCTTCCATTTTTTCTACAATTGCGGCCGTATTTTGTGCTTCAACTGTCGCATTTTCGGTAGCTGCGGCCGGAGCCTGTGCTGCCCGCTGCTGTGTTGTCATTTCCCGCAATACCTGCCGGGTCTTTGCTGCCGTTTCCGGCAGCTCAATACCGTATTCTTCCGCAAAGGCAGCGCGGTTCGCTTCATTGGCCGCATTCGGTGTAAATAGGTTGATGGTCTTGCTCGTAAGCTGCCCATCCTGCACAGCTGCGGCAAGCTGCTGCACAGCCGGGTTTTCGCTCTGTACCATCGGCGCAGTATCCTGCATGGTCGCAAATCCGCTTGTCGTCCCCGTCACTTCCGGCTGCACCGTTTCCTGTGTAGCAGCCGCAGGTTGTCGGGTGCCTGCCGCAGCTTCTTCCGGTGTCTGCTGCATCGCCGTTCCCGGCTCCTGTGCCCGCACTTCGTCCTGCAATGCCTGCCGTGCCCGTTCCACCTGTCCTTCGTAGTATGCCCGCTTCACATTACCCACAATGCTGGCATCGCCGCCGTTCGCCTTTGCAAGCCCTGTGCCCACAGCACCGCCCAAGGCACCGGATGCACCGCCCGTCAGGCCGCTTTCCAGCGCCGTTAAAAAGGTGTCGCTTTTAAACAGGTCTGCCGCCGCTTCGCTGTCGCCCAGCGTCGCATCAATAGCCTTGTCTGCATAGGTCTCCACAAAGGCCTGCATGGCATTGTCCACGCCGCCGGAGATGGCATTTGCCACCGCCGGGTACCGCTGTGCCAGCGTGCCGTCCGCTGCCACGCTGCGCACCATGTCCGCCAGTTTGCCTGCCAGCGTATTCTTTGCGTAGTCACTGCCCATGGTCTTTGCAAGGTCTGCTGCGCCCACACTGTTAATGGCCCAGCCCGCACCAAACTTTGCAAGGCCCCCGGCCAGCGTCTTACCTGCACTTTCGCCCTTTTCAACGCTCTGGCCCATAGCTTCCGCACCGCCCTGCGCACTCAGCACCGGCAGCACCCATGCCGGGTCAATAGCCGCCACCGCAAGGTTCTCGCCCGCACTGCTTACAATGCCCAGCGCCTGCTTTGCAATGGGGCTAAGGCCCGCCTGTGCAGCTGCGGTCAGATCCTGCCCTCGCTTGTACAGCTGGTAACCAAAGCTCTTCTCCGGGTCTACGCTGTCATGCACTTCCGTTCCGGCAATGCGCGCCCGCATGTTGTCGATCTCCTGCTGCGTGTAACCTTTCTCGATCAGCTCTGCATCCGTGTAGGCATCGCTCTGCGTTGTTTGTGCCGCCGGGACACTGGCCATTGCACCGCTGCTCTGTGCCAGCTGCAGCGTGTTGTCCCGTGCTGCATACCGTGTCTTTCCGCCGGTCATCAGGCGCAGCAGCTCCTGCTGCCGGTCGTCGTTCTGTACATCCTGCTGCAGCTGCTTCCAGTTGCTGCTGGTCGCTGCTGCATTCTTTGCGCTCTGTACGCCGGTCTCACCCGCCAGAAAAACCGAGGATGCCACCGTGTCTCCAATACCGCCAATGGTATTGGCCGCGCGCCGCGCTGCACGCTGTCCTGCAGGCAGCGCATCAAAGTCGGCAATGTACTGCCGCGCTTCGCTGATCTCCTTGCGGTTGTATCCCTTTGCCAGCAATTCCGCATCGGTGTAGTCCCGTCTGCCCTCACTCTTTTCCGGCACTGCTGCTCTGGCTGCAACACCGCTCACACTCTGGGGCTGCATGGCGTTGTTTTTCTCGGCATAGCTTTGTCCGCCGGTGCCAATGCGCATCAGCGTCACAAGCTCCCGGTGCTTCGGGTCAGCGTCCATCCACTGGTTCAGCCGGTCAAAGTCTCTAAGATCGTCCGTCGCGTTCAGGTCTTCCGTGTACTGCTTCACCTTCTGCGCAGTCTGTGCATACCAGCCTTCATCTCCGCTGGCAATGCCTGCAATGCGCTGGCGCTCAGTGGGCTGCACCGTTCCCGTCACCTTTGCCGCCGGAGCTGCAGTGCTCTTCGCGTTCAGCCATTCCGGCTGCGCAGTGCTGCTGCGTGTACCTGTACCGCTGTCGGTCACAATGCCGCTTTTGCCCGGATATGCCTGTGTTCTGCCTGTTTCCTGCGGCACTGCCAGCTGCAGCTTGTGGCCGCTGTCCGCGCCCGTCATCTGCGCCAGCACCCGTGCACCAAGGCCCGTGCCGGTGTTCTGCCTTGCAGCCGCAGCCGGGCTGGCAGCATTCTGTCCGCTGCTTTTCGCTTCCCAGCTTTCCCGCGCTTTTGCAATGCGTTCCGGTGTCCACTTGTCCGTAGTGTTTGCTGTTCCCGCAGCTGTACCGGTGCTTGCCGTCCGGTTTGTGGTGCGGCTGTTGTTTTTCGCTTCCCAACTTTCTCTGTCTTTTTTCAGTCTTTCCGGTGTCCATTTGCTCATAACTGCCGGTCTCCTTTATCGTTCCGCTTCCAGAATTTTCATAATGGACGACAGCGTGTTGTCCGTAATGCCGTCTGCAGAAAGTCTGCCCGCAATATCGTCCAGACTGTAACCCCTCGCCTGCATGCCGCGCGCCGTTGCAAGTCCGCTGCGCAGCGGACTGCTGCGGGTGTTTGCCTGCCCACTGGTGCCGTTGCTTCCCGCCGTGCTGTTTTTCAGCCACCCCGCGTCCGTCAGGGTCTGCTGGTAGAAGTCATACAGTGGGTCTGTCTTCTTCATCCCGGAGAATTTTGTTGCCATCGTCTGCAGCTGGCTGTTGGTAAAGCCGGTCGTTCCCGTCTTGCCGCTGCCAGAGCTTGTGTTTCCGCTCTTCGTTCTGCTCGTTCTGCTGCTCCCGCTGCCGGTCGTCCTATAACGGTTATTCAGTGCCAGCTGGTTTGCTGTGTAATTCAGCTGCCGCTGGTTCAGTGTGGGCGAATAGTCAATGCTGCCGGTATCTACGCCCGCCATCTGCAGGTAGTTTTTGGCTGCAGTGTCATTGCCACTTCCTGCCAGACTTGCACCCTGCAGCAGTGCCGCCATCTGATCCTGCTGTACACTGCTCATGCCCTGCCATGTATCCAGCATCGTCTGGTCCAAACCATATTTCGTCAGCACTGCTTTCGCTGCATCATCAAAGCCTGCCTGTTTGTATGCGGTGGCCTGCTGCAGCGCCGCCACCTGATCGCTCAGCTGAGTGCGTGCCAGACTGTCATTGTACTGTTTTTCCTTGAACTCGTTTTCCCACTTCTGCTGGCTGTACCCCTTGTACGCATCGTATCCTTCCATCACCGTGCTGCCAATGCCCTTCACGGCGTTCCACACATTGTTCCAGAAGTCGCTGTTCTCCTGCCGTGCCTGCTGGGTGCGGTCATAAAGGTAATTGCGCCAGTTTGCTGCATTGCTCACGCTGCTGTCATACTCGCCGCGTTCCAGTGCGCGCTGTCCCAGCAGGGTGTCCAGCTGGTCGCCCGCACCGGCAAGCTCCTGCTGCCACTGGGCCAGTGCGTCCGCCCGTGCTGCAGCAAGGGTGCTGCCGGTGTTTGCCGTCTGCGCCGCTGCTGCCTGATCTGCCGCGCTTTTTGCATAGTCCGCGCCATACCCGCCGGAAAGCGCATCTGCGGTCGCTGCTGCTGCATCTGCACCGGCATTCGCATTGCCTACCATCCGTGTCAGTGCGTCCTTGTAGCCGCTGTCTGCCGTGGTAAAGTCAAATCCCGCGCCGCTGGCCGTGCCCATCTTGTCCAGCGTGTCGGCAATGCCCTGCGCATACTGGTCATCGTAGGCCCCCGGCATGGCGTTTTCCGCGTCCTGCAGGCGCTGCTGCGCGTCGTTCAATCTCTTGATGGTTCCCATTCTTTTCTCCTTTCCTTAAATAAAGAACAGCGGCAGGATCTTCGCTGCAATGCCTGCCACCTGCAGCGCCCCGTTCATAAAATTCTGCCACCCGTTCTGCTTTGCGCTGTAAGCGTTGTCGTACTCGTTCTTTTTGTACTGTAGGCCTTCGGTCCAGTTGGCAAGGTCGTTCTGGTACTGGCTGTAGTCCTGCTTTTCCGCGCTCTGCAGCCCGCTCAGCTGCTGCTGCAGGCCGCTCTTCTCCGTGTTGTACTGGGCCTTGCTCTGGCTGTATAGGCTGTCCAGCACATTGTCCAAGCTGTTCATCGTGCTGGCATAGGCGTTCTGTCCCGCCTGCGTACCGTAGCTGGAGCCGTAGCCGGTCATGGCGGCGGCATTCGCCTGCGCATTCTGGTTTGCCAGCTTTGCCTGCCGGGTGTACTGGTTCTTGTACTGCTGGTAGGCTGCATCTGCATCCGGGTCGTAATCAAAATCGCCCATGTTTTCCAGCTTGTCCATCACATCCTTGATCTGGCCCTGATACTTGCTCTGGTAGTCTGCAGGCTTCGTTTTCTCATACTGTTCCAAGTTGTACCGTGCCGTGTTCAGGCGGTCATTGTTTCCAAACAGTCCCATTTTTTATGCTCCTTCCCCGTTCATCCGTTCTAAAAATTCTTCCGAGCAGTTCTCCCGGTCAATGTTCGTCAGCACATAGCTCAGCTGTTCCGTCAGCTGGTACAGGTAATTCCGCAGCGCACGGGCATCTTCTGCCGGCATCTCACTGCTGAAGGAAGGCAGCGCAATGCCTTCCAGTCCCGCCAAACTTGCCATTTCTACGCTCCTTCCCTCATTTCCTCGGCTGTGCCGTGCTCACGCGCCCACCGGTCGCCGCCGCCAGCGTAAAGGCCACACTGCGCAGCACCATCTGCCCGGTGCCGTAGATCTTCAGCTGCAGCGTATCTGCCCGCCGGGGCACAAAGGGCAGGTTGATGCGCTGGTGGTCCTTCCCTGCTGCGCAGGTGCCCAAAGTTTCAAAGGCTCCGCCGTCATAGCTTGCAGCCACCGTTACCACCGTGTGGGCCAGCGCATCCAGCCGCACCGTCACCCGGCTGATGTACTTGTCGTCCGGTACGCTCAGACCAATGTCTCCGCTCACCGCTTCAAACTGCAGCGCCGTTTCCTGCCCTGCTTCCTCCGTGCCGCTTTCCCGGTCAGGATCTGCGGCCCACAGTACGCTGCCGTCCCACAGGTACAGCTGCTGCCCGGTGGATACCATCTCGGTGCCTGCAGCGCTTTCCTCGTGCCACAGGCCTTTTTCCGTGTCATATACCAAAAGCCGTCCGGCCTGCGGGCCGCCTGCTTTCTGGTGCAGGTACAGGTAATACCGCATGTCCATGCTTCCCGCCATGGCCCAGTCCACCGCAGTCAGCCCGCTGGTGTCCAGCGCAGCGGATACCTTTGTCGGCAGGCTTCCGTCCCATGCCATCACCCCGTCCGGCGAAAGATAATACAGCGTCTCTGCGATCACGCACAGGCTGTTCGCAGCGTTTGCCGCCACGCCCCGGCAGCGCACGCTGCTCATCTGGTAATCGCTGGGCTTTGTGCCGTACAGTTTGTGGATGCAGTTTTCCTTGAAGAATAGCAGGTATCCCAGACAGCTTGCAGCGCCGGTAAATGCGCCGTCACTGCCCACGCTCACGGCATAGCTGTCCGCTGCAATGCCCTGATAGCTGTACCAGTTGGTCGGGTCGCCCAGAGCGCAGGCGTAAATGGTATTTTCCTTCCGGCTGCATCCCCACACCCGGTTTCCCTGTTCCGTCACAAAGTCCAGTTCCGGCACCCGCCGCTCCACCTTCACCGGTGCGGCCGCTGCGTCGTTCTCGGTCACGGTGCCGTCAGCGCTCTTCCATGTCACACTGGTCTCTGTCACAGTCCAGCTTCCGTAATACCGGTCGCTGTCCTCGGCCCGTGTCAGCACTGCCACCATCTCATCGCCGTCCATGGTCTGGACCATCACCTCACCGTTCAGTCCTTTTGCCACTGCATTGCACACCGCATCCGGCATCCCGCTTATGGTCACGGTGTCTCCCTCCCGGATCACTCCGCCGATCCCCGGGCACCGGATCTTCACCGCGCTCAGCAGCACTTCCACCCACTTTTTGTTTTTTGCGCTGTAGCGCATCAATACGGCATTGCTGTCATAGGCTTCGTCGCTGTCACTTTTCAAAAACAGCTGTCCGTCCTCCGGCTCTTTCGGTTCGGTCTTGCCTGCGCCCGCCGGGGTGTATATCCGGCCTTCGGCATCGCAGGGGGTCACGGTCACGCTCTTCCCGCCCATCTCCCACTGTGCGCCAAGGCGCGTTAGTTCGCCGGTGCTCGTGTCAAAAGCCACCTTGTCAGGCCAGATCAGCACTTTTGTGCCCATGCCCGCCATGGCCTTGCGGTCATCGGTCAGCACGTTCTCCAGCACCACCGCACCGGTACGTACTTCTTCGTCCGGGGTGTATTCCAGCGTCTTTCCGCGGCAGATCAGCAGCCCATTCAGGTGGTACATTCCGTTCACACCCTGTACCGTCCGCACATTCCTGCGCATTTTCCGCGTCTGCAGCGCCGGGTATCCCCGGCTGGAAAAATTCATTTCCCCGCTGAACTCTGCCTCGCTGCAGCCGTATCCTTCATTCAGCCCGCCAAAGGCCCGCAGCATCTGGCGGCTCGTCTGCAGCACGTTCAGGTTCGTTCCGTCCATCATCCCTCAGTACCTCCACTGCGCACCGGCGGCCGGTGCGTACCGCTTCCGCATCCATACGGCAAATTCCTGCAGGTAATCGCTGTACACCTGCAGCTCATTCATGGCCCGTGCTGTCTCGCCCAGCGCCAGATCCATCTGCGCACACAGCCAGTGCACATACAAAGGGCAAAAGGCTTCCGGTGCCAGCAGCACCGTTTCGTATTCCAGTCCTTCGTTCCAGTTCACGTCCGCACCCACAGCATCAAAGTCCGTCGTCCGGCTGCGCTGCACAATGCTCGTGCGCATCCGGGCATCGCACTGGTGCAGCCAGCTCTGTTTCAGGCTGTCCGTAAACTGGTTGTTCGGCCGCAGTTCATCGGCCTGTTCTATCGCCTGTCCGGCTGTCATCTTATCAAGTCTCCTTTCCGGTCAGCTCCTGCTGCACAGGTCACGGTTCCCTGCGTTCTTCCTGCCGCAGCCAGCAGTCGCCTCTGCTGCAAAAACACCCGGCACAGCCATGTGCCGCTGTACCGGGTGTCTGTTTTCATTTTGCAAAATGCTCTTTTCTTTGCAAGAGCCGTGCTCTTCGGCCTTACACGCGCTGTGCCTGCTGCACAGCAGCGCTTTCCGCCGCCACGATCTTTGCCATTGCCTCGCCGTCCATCTCTTCGCTGTGGCGCAGCACCTCAGCAACCGCCTTCGGCACCTCCACGTCCACACCGCGCTGGATCAGGTAGGTCTCACCGTTCACGCCCACGAACACCGGCGTTTTGTAGCGCTGGTTGTCCTTGAACAGCCGGATCACCTCCGTGTCCTTTTCCGGTGCTGCCTGCACAGCGGCTTCGGTCTCCTGCTTCTTTACTGCCATGTTGGTTCCTCCTTAGTTTGCCAGCGCCTTTGCGCTGTAGCGTGCCGAGCAGCTCTCAATGCGCACCATGTACTGCTCGCTCAGCCGTTCCGCCGTCTTGGTGGCCTTCCAGCCCACAGAAGCACGCTGGTTCAGCGGGTCATCGCCGTAGCCCAGCTGCTTCACAATGTGCTGCATGCCGCCGCCTTCCAGTTCGGTGGTCGCGTAGGCGTGGGCACCCAGTACCAGCGTGCTGTACACAGCCAGCCCCGCCGGGCAGCCATCGCCCTTCCACACCTTTGCCTCGCTGGAAACCACGAACCGCACGTTGTTGATCTTGCCGATCTCGCCGTTGAAGATCTCCTCCGGTGCCGCATACTTGTGCGCCTCGATCCAGTTCGGGTCCTTGCGGATATCGTAGCTGGTGTGCGGGTGCACAATGGCCACAAAGCTGTCGCCAATGGGGTCTGCGTTCTGGGTCTGCAGCAGCGCCACTGCCTGGTCGATCAGATCCACCGTCAGCTGTGCAGTGGCATCCAGATCCGCACGGCTGGTCACGGCGGTCTCCGCGCCGCCCGTTCCGATCTTCGGTGCATAGATCACGTTGGTGCCGCCGTTCAGGATATCGCGCACAATGGTGTCCATGGTACGTCCGCCCTGGCTTGCCAGCACATTGGTGGCCTGCACGATGTTGTTGTCAATGGCCGTCAGATCCAGCATGTCGGTCAGGGGCACCCAGCCGCCGTACTGGTGCACCTCGGCGGTCACGGTGGTCACGTTCAGCGCCTGACCTGCCGGGGTCACGCCCTCGGTCAGCGGCGTGGTGGCCTTGGGCAGCGCATCATACTTGCGGAACTCAATGGTCTTGCCGTTGTTCGCCGGGATCGGGTAACTGTCGCCGAACTGGTCATGCACCAGTGCAGGCTCTGCCAGATCCAGCAGGGTCTTTTCGTAGTAGGTCTTCATCTCAGCCGTCATACCGGCTGCGCCCGTGGTGTTCTGCAGCTGTGCGCTTGCGTCCGCAAACATCTGCAGATCCAGTCTCTTCTTGCTCATTTGTTTATCCTCCTTCAAAAGGGTTTATCTTTCTCGCATTCTTCGCGCGGGAAATCTCTCACAGCACAATGCGTTCTCCGCGCTGTGCCCTGCGTGCCAGCTCTTTCCGCTGCTGCCGCGTCATGTGGGCCACATCCACCTTCATCTCGGCCGCGCCGCCGGGGTGTGTCCCGTTCTCAGCCGGGCGCTGGCTGCGCTGCTGGATGCGCGTCGCCACGCCCTGCTCCACCTGTTTTGCCGTGCGGGCCGTCTGGTTTTCCATCAGGCGGTCAAAGTAGGCTGCACGGTACGCCGCTTCCAGCCCCACGCCCCGCCGGATCATATCCGCCACGGCAGGGTTGTTCAGCACTTCGTCCAGCTCAAAGTCCGGGTAGCTGTTTTTCAGCTTTGCCGCTTCCGCTTCCCACCGGGCACGCACTGCCGCTGCACGCTGCTGGTGCTCCGCGGCCAGCCGCAGCTGTTCGGCCTGCTGCTTTTCAGCATTGGCGCGCTGCAGCTGGCCCTCCATGCGGTCCATCTCCCGCGCGGTTTTCACGCTGATGCCCCGCTGCGCCGCCAGCGTTTCATAATATTCATCGTTCTTCACCCGGCCGTTTTTCACGGCATCGATCAGCCCGTCCATGTCGCTCATGTCAATGCCGTAGGCTTCGGCCAGCACCTTGCCCAGCTCGTTCAGCTGCGGGTTTTCCCGGATGCTCTGCACCGCCATCCGCGCAGCATGCTGCATGGCCTCTTCAAACTCTTCCGGGTACTGCTGCATCGCCTTCGCAAAGGCATTCCGGCGCTGTTCCGGTGTCAGCTGCACGTTTTTTTCGGTTTCGCTGCCCTGCTCCTGCTCGTTGCCCTTGTCCGGTTCAGCTTCCTCCTGCGCCAGCCGTTCGGCATCGACTTTGGCTCCCTCATTGAGGGAGCTGCCGCCCGCAGGCGGCTGAAGGTTTTTTTCTGTCGTCACTTTTGCTGCTTTGCCCGGCCTGCTGCGCTTCGCAAGCCGCTCCTGTGCGGGCCGCAGGGCAGGCGGTGCCACCGGGCTGCTTTCGCCCTCTGAAGCTTGCGCACCGTCACTGGAACTGCCAGCTGCTGCACCGTCACCAAATAACTGCAGATCCATGTTGTCTGCATCGTTTGCATGCAGGTTTATGAGCCGCACATTCTCAGGGTACTGCTGGGCCAGCAGGTACAGCCCATCCATCACCAGCTCAAACTTCGCCAGAGTGTCAAGGCTCTGGCTCGCCTGTACACGCAGGATGTTGTCCCCGCCCGGGTCGCAGGTCACAGTGCCGCTATCCACGCTGTAAGCCAGGCTCTGCATCAGTGTGCTCACCGCCGCGCACACAATGTCCTGTCCTTTCGGCGCATAGCCCGCGTGTCCCGATGCCTGCAGGCTCATGTCCTTCCCTTTTTCGTCGTAAATAATGGTGGTCATTCTGCTTTTCTCCTTTACTCCTTGTTCGGGTTGTTCACGTCCATGGCCCGCTTTGCGGCCTTGGTCGCCATGCTGTTGCTCCCGCTTTCGCCCACCACATCTCCCAGACTGTTGGTGGCGCTCTTCGCGTCCGCGGTCCCGCCGCCCCCTGTTCCGGCAGCACCGGCAGCCCGTCCGGCCGCGTTGGCTGCTGCGCTCACGTTGGTGCCGTTCTGCTGGTCAATGATGGCGGCCATCTTCTGCATCTGCTGTGCCATCTGCTGCAGCTGCTGGTACAGCGTGCCGTTCTGGCTCACCCTCTCCCGCACCTTCTCAATGCCTTCAAAGTCCATCATTTCCAGCGCAGCAAGGGCAGCATCGGCGTTGGCCGGTGCAAAGAATCCCAGCTGGTAGCACTCCTTTGCCGTCTCGTTCTGAGAAAGGCGGCTGAAAGTGCTTTTCTTTGCCGCGCTTACCGTAATGTCGAACACCGGCTCATGGTCGCCCAGCTGCACACCGCCCACATTGCCGCCGGGCACGGCCTGCAGCATCGCATTGCTGAACGGCACATACTCCACGCCGCCGCTCTCGCCAGTAATGCGGTATACCCGCTCTTCGTCGTAGAACTGCCGCATCAGCTCGATCACAAGGTAGCATTCTTTTGCAAACGTCCGGTACGCGCTTTTCAGCATATCGCGGCTAAGTTTGCTGCCCGCCTCCTGCAAAGCCGCAATGGCGCTTGCCGCTGTCAGGCCGCTGGTGGTTCCGCCCTGGCTCACATCCCGGTTGCCGCTGATTTCCTTCAGCTCGCTCACCCGTGCATCCCGGTAGCTGATGCAGTTGCCGCTCAGTACATTGGTCTGCAAAGGCCGGAAACTGTCGTCCGTCAGCCTGCCCACCACGTGCACGATGTCCTTGCCAAAGTCGGCCAGCTCTTCTTCGTTCACACCCGCTGTGTCGCTCAGCACATAACGGGCCTTTGCAGCCAGTTTCACGTTTTCGTCCATGGCGTGGTTCATCTCGTCAATGGCGGTCTGGGTGTCCTTCATCACATCAATGTATCCAAAGCCCGCCGGGCTGTCCTCTTCCCGGAACAGCGGGTCAAACACAAAGGGGTATTTTCCGTGGTCGTAAAAGCCACGCTGGGCATACTGTGGGTCATTCTCGCTGGCATACAGCACCACGCCGTTGCAGTATTTGCAGTAATGCAGCACCGTCTGCCCGCCCTCAAGGGCCTTTTTGTAATACCAGTCCACCACAACGCTTTTGTCGCTGGTGTCAATGCTGTCGTCGTGGATGTACTTTGCCACATCCATGCTGCTGCCCGTGTGCCCGGCCATCTGCGGGTATCGCCCTTCCAGCCGGTCATTGTCCATAAGGCTCAGGCTGAACAGGTGCGGCGTGTCCTGAATATCTTCCACGCCCGGCTCCCAGTACAGCATCAGCAGGTTCACGCTCCGGATGCAGATCTCGCCAAGCCCGCCGCGCGCCGCCGGGTCCCAGAACACGCCCTTCACGCCGGTGCCGGTCTTCAGCTTGCGCCACCATGTGTCGCTGTACACGGTCTCGTAGTCGCACTGCTCCAGCACCGTGGGCAGGATCTTGGAAAGCGCTTTTGCTGTTTTCTCGTCGTCCTCTGCCCGCGGCAGCACGTTCGGTTCCGGGTAGTTGTCCATGGCATCGGCGTGCTTGTTGGCAA